>Ga0207706_10000529_pt1 | contig 40514 bp, 18 predicted proteins | sample KBSC53metaG_FD_184318 | JGI IMG/M metagenome (GOLD analysis project Ga0207706, IMG submission 184318) | Corn rhizosphere microbial communities from Kellogg Biological Station, Michigan, USA - KBS C5-3 metaG (SPAdes) (version 2) | ecosystem: Host-associated > Plants > Roots > Rhizosphere > Soil ... | reverse complement strand
GGACCGGACGCCCGCCAACCTGCAGTGGTCACCCGACGGGAAGCTGCTCGGCTTCACCGCGGTGGTGCCGGCCACGCGCAACTGGCAGATCGCCATGCCCACGCCCCCCGAGGGCGCGCGCTGGACGCCGGCGCCGCGCCTGGTGGAGCGGCTGCACTACCGCCAGGACCGCTCCGGCTTCGTGGACCCCGGGTTCACGCACCTCTTCGTGGTGCCGGCCGACGGGGGCACGCCCCGGCAGCTCACGCAGGGCGAGTGGAACGTGGGCGCGCGCTTCGACGGGCTGTCCGACAACGTGGGGTGGAGCTGGAGCCCCGACGGGCGCACCATCGTGGTGGACGGGCTGAACGTGCCCGACGCAGACCTGCGCTACCGCGACTCGGACCTGTTCGCCGTGGACGTGGCCAGCGGCGCCGTCCGCAAGCTGACGCCCGAGCGCGGCTCGTGGGCCAACCCGGCCATCTCGCCCGACGGGCGCTGGATCGCCTTCACCGGGTTCGCCGCCACGCCGCACACCTACCAGGCCGCGGACCTGTGGGTGATGCCGATGGCCGGCGGCACGCCGCGCAAGATTTCGGGCGCGCTGGACCGCGACCCCGCGGGGCTGCTCTGGGCGCCCGATGGCTCGGGAGTGTACTTCACCGCCGACGACCAGGGGAGCCGCAACCTGCTCTTCGCGCCCGCGGGGGGCGGCGCGGTGCGGCGCGTGACCAGCGGGGCGCAGATGCTCACCTTCGCGTCCATCGCCCGAAGCGGCCGGGTGGGGGCGGGCCTCCGCGCCGACGCGCGGCACCCGGCCGACGTGGTGCGCATCGACCCGCGCGGCGGCGCGGCCACGCAGCTCACCCGCGTGAACGACGACCTGCTGGAGCGCGTGCGGCTGGGCGCCGTGGAAGAGGTGTGGTACACCTCGCCCGACGGCACGCGGGTGCAGGGGTGGATCGTGAAGCCGCCGTCGTTCGACGCCACCCGCAAGTACCCGCTGATCCTGGAGATCCACGGCGGGCCGCACGGGATGTACAACGGGGCGTTCAACCCGATGTTCCAGAACTTCGCGGCCAACGGCTACGTGGTGCTGTACACCAACCCGCGCGGAAGCACGGGCTACGGCAGCGCCTTCGGCAACGCCATCGACCGCGCGTACCCCGGCGTGGACTACACCGACCTGATGGCGGGGGTGGACGCCGTGCTGGCGCGCGGCTACGTGGACCCGCGGCGGATGTACGTGGGCGGGTGCAGCGGCGGCGGCGTGCTGACCAGCTGGGTGATCGGCCACACCGACCGCTTCGCCGCCGCGGCGGTGCGCTGCCCGGTGATCAACTGGATGAGCTTCCACGGCGAGACCGACGTCCCGCTGTTCGCGGCCAACTTCTTCGAAAAGCCGTTCTGGGAAGACCCCGCTCCGTGGCTGCGCCAGTCGCCGATCATGTACGTGGGGAACGTGAAGACGCCCACGCTGCTGATGACCGGCGACCTGGACCTGCGCACCCCCATGCCGCAGACCGAGGAGTACTTCGCCGCGCTCAAGGCGCGCGGCGTGCCCACGGCGCTGCTGCGCTTCGCGGGCGAATACCACGGCACCGGCTCGCGCCCCTCCAACTGGATGCGCACGCAGCTCTACATGATGAGCTGGTACGAACGCTACGGCGCGAAAGGCGATCCATCCGCCCCGCGCGCCGCCGGGCCCGAGTGATCCGCACGACGCACGGCCCTGGCCGGTAATGCCCGATCCGGAAGCCCGGTCGCGAGACAGGCTCGGCAGGCGTCACCCATCGGCTGAGCCTGCGCAGCAACTGGATTGCGGATCTGGATGATATCGGACCGGGAAACGTACCCGGTCCGCGAGCGATCCAGGTGAACGACAGGCTCAGCCGCCCGCGCCCGCCGCGTCGTCCCGGGACCGCGGAGCCGCGTCGAGGGAGGGCGGCGCGGCATCGCCGGAAGGGTCGGCCGCGGACCGGGCGCGGCAGAGGGCTTCCAGGCGGCGGAGGTACTCTTCGTCGCGGGCGGCGTCGGCTTCGTGGCCGTTGCCCAGGCCGCGCACCACGCGCCAGCGGTGGAAGGCCAGCTCGCTGGCGATGCGGTGCAGCTCGCGGCGCTCGCGCCAGCTGGGGATGCCGCCCGCGCGCCACGCCCGCCAGGTGGCGCGCAGGCGGTGGCGCACCACGCACAGCCGCTCCAGCTCGGCCTGGTCGATGATCCCCCGCTCCACCAGCGCGGCCAGGTGCTCGCGGATCACCGCGCCCTCGCGCTTGAGCGAGTGGTAGATGATCACCAGCACGCCCAGGAACGCCGGCACCATCACCAGCGCGTAGAGCGTCATGAACAGCACGTCGTCGTCGCGCCCGGCGGCGTAGTTCCACACGGCGTGCAGGGTGACCGCGGCGGCGAAGCCCAGCGGGGGCGCCCAGCGGTAGGTGCGCGGGTCGTGGCGCTCGCGGGCGTAGCCCAGCCCCATCCCCAGCATGCTGCTGAACAGCGGGTGCGCGAAGGGGCCCACCACGCCGCGGATGGCGAAGGTGATCATCGAGCTCTGGTGCCCCTCGCGGATCGCCTCGCCGTAATACTGCACGTTCTCGAGCATGGCGAAGCCGAGGCCCACCATGGACGCGTAGACCACGCCGTCCACCACCCCGTCGAACTCGTCGCGCAGCTCGTGGAAGAGCCAGAGCAGCGCCAGCCCCTTGGAGGTCTCCTCGATCAGCGGCGCGGTGACCACCGCGCCGAAGCGCCGCGCCGTCTCCACGCCGATCAGCTGGCCCAGCCGCGTCTCGGCCCAGGTGTTCAGCAGCAGCGCCAGCAGCACCGCCACGCTGGCGCCCCAGGCAAAGGTCTGCGCCAGGGTGCGCGCCGGCTCGGGCTCGAAGCGGTCCAGCCAGAGCGCCATCATCACGTACACGGGCACCGGGAGCACGGCCAGCACGATCCCCATCAGCAGCGGCTGCCAGCCCAGGTCCGCCGTCATCACCAGCAGGCTCAGCAGTCCGCAGACGGCCGCCACCCAGGTGAGGCTGGCGTGCGCGCGCGGCCGCCCGCCCCCGTCCGCGGGAGGGGGGGTGCGCGGCGCGCCGGCCGCGGCGGGGCCGGGGTCGGCGGCTAGTCGGTCCACGGGCCGAAGGTGCGCTCGAGCACGTCCTTGCGGTGCGAAAAGATCTGGCGCAGGCGCGGCGCGACCAGGGCCCGCCGCACGGCGCCCCCGCCCGGCGGCAGCGCGTAGTGCACGATGTCGCGCGCCTCCACGCCGCCGGGAATCTCGCGGAACAGGTGCTGGTGATGCCAGAAGCGGTACGGCCCGAAGCGCTGCTCGTCCACGAACAGCCGCGGCTCGTCCACGTGCGTGATCTCCGTCACCCAGCGCACCGCCACGCCCAGCAGCGGGCGGATGCGGTAGGTGATCAGCATCCCCGCGTACATCCGCTCGGGGAGCTCGCTGGTGACCTCGAAGCCCAGGTTCGCCGGGGTGATCCGGGCCAGGTTGCGCGCGTCGGCGAAGAAGTCCCACGCCTTCTCGATCGAGACGGGGAGCTTCTGGACGGCGTCGAGGCGGTGCAGCTTCATCGGTCCGTACGGTTCACAGGGTGCGCGGCGCACCAAGCTAGTCCACCCCCCGCACGCGCGACAACCGGAACGATCCGGCAGGCGCGATCGTGACGGACGAGAGAACGCCGGGCGAGGTTTCGACTTCGGCGGCGGGATGTCTCCCGAACCGCGTGCTTCCGCGGCTGCGTACCCCGTCCGGAAATACAGTTTTGCCTTGGCACTGCCAAAGCGACGGCGGTCGTCCGGGGCCGCCGCGGCAACGCTCCGAAGCGGCCCAAATCCTCCTCCGCGGCACGGAAGGTAAGTCGTTACGCCACAAAGATTTAGATGAGATTCAGCGGGGTGGGTGGGGTTATGTTCTCGGCACGGTCAAAAGGTTTGCCCGATGGCTGCAAATGTGTTAGAATTGAGGCTGCCCGCAAACGCCCGCGGCAAGCGCCCCCGCCATATCGGACGGGGGCGACCCATTCCACGGCTGCACCCCCCTCTTCAATGCGACCGACTCCGATCCGCGCGGCATGCGCCGCGGCGCTCGCGCTTCTGGTCGTGGCCTGCACGGACACCGGCACTGAGCTGCTGGCGCCCAACGCACCGCGCCGCGACGTGATCCCCGGAAGCAACCTGGTGATCACCGAGGTGATGCCCGACCCCGCCAAGGTGGCCGACGCCAACGGCGAGTGGTTCGAGGTGTACAACCCCGGCCCCTCTTCGGTGGACCTGAAGAACTACCGGATCGTGTCGGCCGCCGGCCTCACGGCCAGCGAGTCGCACACCATCAACGCCAGCGTGGTGGTGGATTCGGGCGAGTACGTGGTCTTCGGCAACAACGCCAACCAGGCCACCAACGGCGGCGCGCCGGTGGCGTACTCGTACGGCGGCTCGATCGCGCTGAACAACGGGAGCAGCACCAGCGCCAACGAATGGCTGGCGCTGCGCACCCCCGCCGGCGTGACCATCGACTCGGTGGCCTACGCCACGCGCGTTCCGCCGGCGGCCCCCGGGCCGTACACGCCCCCCAGCGGCTCGTCGCGCGCGGTGATCGACCTCACGGCCGACAACACCATCATCTCGGGGAGCAACTGGAGCACCTCCACCAGCACCTACGGGCTGGGCGACAAGGGCACCCCGGGCGCCGCCAACGGCGGTGGCAAGGCGGTCAAGGTCACGGTGCGCATCAGCTGGGTCACCCCGGGCACCACCTTCAAGGTCACCGCCACCGCGGTCGACTCGGTGGGCAAGCCGGCGTCCACCAACTTCACCTGGAGCAGCGACAACACCGGCGTCGCCACGGTCGACCCCGTGACCGGCGTGGCGACCGGCGTGAGCCTGGGCACCGCGCACCTGACCGCCACCGCCAACAACGGGGTGAGCGGCACCGCCCCGCTCTTCGTGGTGAACCCGGGCGACCCGTCCAGCGTGTCGATCAGCGTCAACGACCCGGCCCAGGTGCCGGCGGGGTACACCAAGCCCGCGTTCCCCACGGTGAAGACCACCACCAACGTCACGGTGACCCCGGCCATCGCCTGGAGCAGCTCCAACGCGAGCGTGGCCACGGTGGACAGCCTGGGCTACATCACCGGCGTGGCGCCCGGCACGGCGCTGATCCGCGCGATGGTGCCCAACGGCGTGTACAACGAGGTGGAGTTCAAGGTGATCCCGGCCACCGCGCCGACCACCGCCATCTACCGCAACCACCTGGAGTTCGGCGCGCCCACCGGTGTGCCCGCGGGCGAGATCGTGCTGAACAAGGCGCAGTACGTGTCGGGGTACAACCCGGCGCGCGGCGAGCCCGACTGGGTGAGCTGGAACCTCAACGCCACCCAGTTCAGCGGGGTTCCGCGCTGCGACTGCTTCAGCGCCGACCAGACGCTGCCGGCCGGCGTGTACCACGTGGTGGACTTCGACTACCGCAACGGCGGCTACGACCGCGGCCACATGGTGCAGTCGGAGAGCCGGACCACGACCGACCAGGAGAACGCCACCACCTTCCTGCTCACCAACATCCTGCCGCAGGGCGCCGAGAACAACCAGGGCCCCTGGAGCAAGTTCGAGAACTACCTGAACGACCTTGCCCGCACCAACGGCAAGGAGATCTACGTGGTGGCGGGCGGCGAGTACTCGGCCAACCCCGGCACGCTGAAGGGCGAGGGGAAGGTCGCCATCCCCGACTACACCTGGAAGGTGGCGGTGATCATGGACGGCGGTAAGGGGCTGGCCGACGTGCACACCCCGGCCGACCTGCAGGTGATCGCCATCAAGATGCCGAACCTGACCAGCACCGGCACGCCGGCCAGCTCGGTGGGGATGCGCAACAACCCGTGGGAGCAGTACCAGGTCACGGTCAACCAGCTCGAGGCCGAAACCGGCTACGACCTGCTGAGCGCCCTCCCCAACAACATCGAGGTGCTGGTCGAGGCCAACGACCGCGCGCCGACCGCGGCTACCGACGGCCCGTACAACGGCTTCGAGGGCTCGTCGGTCACGCTGGACGGCAGCACCTCGAGCGACCCGGACGGCGACGCGCTGACCTACGCCTGGGACTTCGGCGACGGCAGCACCGGCACGGGCGCCAAGCCCGCGCACACCTACGCCGACAACGGCACCTACGTGGTGACGCTGACGGTGACCGACCCGGCGGGCGCCGAGGCCAGCACCAGCACCCAGGTGACGGTGTTCAACGTGGCCCCGTCGATCGCCGCCTTCGGCGGCGCCAGCATCCTGGCGCACCAGACGTACGCGGGCGGCGGCAGCTTCACCGACCCGGGCGCGGACGAGTGGACCGCCACGGTGGACTACGGCGACGGCGACGGGGCGCAGCCGCTGGCGCTCAGCGGCACCGGCTTCAACCTGAGCCACACCTACGACCACGGCGGCACCTTCACGGTGACGGTGACCGTCTCGGACGACGACGGCGCCCAGAGCACGCAGACGGCGACGGTGACGGTGACCAACGTGGCGCCGGCCGTGAACGCCTTCGCGGGCGCCACCCTGCTGCTGCACCAGGGCTACGCGGCATCGGGGAGCTTCGCCGACCCGGGGCCGGACAGCTGGACCGCCACGGTGGACTACGGCGACGGCAGCGGCGCGCAGCCGCTGGCGCTCAGCGGCAAGAGCTTCTCGCTGGGCCACACCTACGCCGCGGCGGGCACCTACACCGTGACCGTGACGGTGACCGACGACGGCGGGTTGAGCGGCACCGGGACCGCCACGGTGACGGTGACCAACGTGGCCCCCGTGGTGAACGCCTTCGCGGGCGCCACGCTGCTGCCGGGCGAGTCGTACTCGGCGGCGGGTAGCTTCGGCGACCCGGGCCCCGACAGCTGGACGGCGACCGTGGACTACGGCGACGGCAGCGGCACGCACCCGCTGGCGCTCAGCGGCAAGAACTTCTCGCTGAGCCACACCTACGCCGCGGCGGGCACCTACACGGTGACCGTGACGGTGACCGACGACGGCGGGCTGAGCGGGTCGCACACGGCCACCGTGACGGTGCTGACCGCGCAGCAGGCGCTCGCCAACCTGCAGGCACAGGTGAACGGCGCGGCCAACGGCGGCACGGCCAACTCGATGAACGCCAAGCTGCGCGCGGCCGGCGCCTCGCTGGACCGTGGCAACACGGGCGCGGCGGCCAACCAGCTGAACGCGTTCATCAACGAGGTGCAGGCCACCGTGCAGAGCGGCCGCATGACGCAGGCGCAGGGCGACGCGCTGGTCGCCGCCGCGCGCCGCATCCTGGACAGCATCGGCGGCTGATCCGCGCCCGCTGATCCACCGACGGCCGAAGGGGCCGCGTCCATCCGGCGCGGCCCCTTCGCTTTTGCCTCGAAACGGCGGCGGCGGGTTTCACACAGAGACACCGAGGGCTCTGTGTCCCCTGTGTTCTCTGTGATTCGCTGGCGGCCCCGAGATTAGCGCTGCATGACCGGACGGCGGAGAAGCTTGCCCGGATGCCGTACGTGGCGTGAGATTTCGGTCAGCGCGGGATGATCCACCATCGATGGAGATGCGAGATGGCCGAGGGCTGGAAGGAGATCAGGAAGGAGCTGAAGCTGCACGGGTGGATGCTGGCCGTGCCGCTGGGGGCGATGTGGGTCATTCAGCTGATCAACGCGCTCACCCTTCACTCGCTGGACCGCTTCGGCATCCATCCGTGGAGCATCCCGGGGCTGATCGGGATCCTGTTCGCGCCGTTCCTGCACGGCTCCTTCGGGCACCTGCTGGCCAACTCGCTGCCGTTCCTCCTGTTCGGCTGGCTGATCCTGCTCCACGACGTGCGCGACTTCGTCGTCGTCTCGCTGTTGGCGATGCTCGTCGGCGGCCTGGGGACGTGGCTCACCGGGGCGCCGGGGTCGGTGCACATCGGCGCCAGCGGGGTGATCTTCGGCTACTTCGGGTTCCTGCTGCTGCGCGGCTGGTTCCGCCGCAGCGTGGGGTCGATCCTGCTCTCGCTGCTGATCGGGATCTTGTACGGCGGGCTGGTGTTCGGCGTGCTGCCGGGGCAGGCGGGGATCAGCTGGCAGGGGCACCTGTTCGGCTTCCTGGGCGGCGGCCTGTCGGCGTGGATGCTGTGCCGCAAGCAGCGCCAGCCGGTGCCCGTCCCCACCGCGCCGCGGGTGGCGGTGCGCTGAGCATCGTCAGACGCTGAAAGCGAAGAGGCCGCGTCCGATCACGGGCGCGGCCTCTTCCGGCTCTGGGGCGGGCGGTTCAGAGCGCGCCGCTACCCTGGCGCGTCCACACCACGATGGCGCCGCAGCCGTTGGCGGTCTTGCGGTACTTCCCGGGCGTCTCCGAGGGCCCGCGGTACACCTCCATGGCCACCACGTCGCTCGCGGGAAGCTGCGAGAGAACGGTAAAGTCGCTGTTCACGTCGTCGATGTAGAGGTCCATGAAGCACGGGCGCGAACCGCTGCCCCGCGTGCCCGCCACGGCGTACTGCTCGTCGATGTCCATGGCGCTGCGCCGGCCGGTGCGCGCGGTCATGCGCGGCTGCACCCGCACCACGCGCACGCCGGGCACGCGCCGGAAGGCGTTGATCAGCGGCGCCCCCGGGTACCGCGCGATGTCGCGGCCGGTCAGGAACACCCCGATCCCCATCTGCTGCCGGTCATAGAAGCCGTTGTCGCGCAGCGCCCGGTCGGTGGGGCTGGCGGTGGCCGTGAGCCCGCGCAGCCGCAGCGGCTCCACCGCCAGGTCCACGTCGATCCCCAGCGTGTCGGTGGCGGGCAGGTCCAGGGTGAAACGCTCGGTCCTGTACCCCAGCTTGCGCACCTCGAACAACGCCGGCCCCGGCGGCACGCGGATGCGCGCCACGCCGCTGGCGTTGGCGGTGGCCAGGCGGCGCGTGCCCATCACCTCCACCTCGGCGCCCTGCACGGGCTCGCCGCCGCCTTCCGCGCGGATGGTGATCGACACGTCCACCGCCCGCTGCGCCGCCACGGGCGCGGCCAGGGCGGCGGAGGCCAGCGCGACGAGCGCCACGGCGAGCGGGCGAAAGCTGGACATCGGATACGACGGGATGGGGATACGGGCGGGGGAGACAGAAACGGATGGCGGCTGGAAGATAACGGCGCAACCGGGTCACGCATAGCGCCCGCGCCGCGGCACGGCCGATCGCATCCAGCCGAGAACGTTCGTAGTCGTCCACCTGTGACGCCGCCGCCCGGTTGACCGCACGGATCAGCGTGTGGACCGATTCTGCTGATGGGTCTCACGGAGGAACGGAGGAACAGGGTGTCTCCGCTGTTCCTCCGTCCCTCCGTCCCTCCGTCCCTCCGTTCCTCCGTGAGAGATTTGCCGTTGGCCGTTCCCCTCCGTTCCCGGGGTGAAGACCGGGGTCAGGCCATCCACCCCGCCGCTACTGGCGAATGACGCGCTTGGCCAGGGTGCCGGCCGGGAGCGTGGCCCCGGCGCCGGAAACCTGGTTGACGATCGCCAGCTCCTCGATCGGGATGCTGGACGGGTAGCGGCGGTTGAACTCGGCCAGCGTCATCGCCTGGGGAACACGCACGATGCTCAGGCGGTTGGGGCGCGCGTTCAGCACCTGGGGGTCGTTCACCGGCGCGAAGCTACCCACCACCTGCCGGAACAGACCCTGGTACTGCTGGAAGAGCTGCGCGGGGGTGTACGCCACCACCTGGTACACGTTGCCGCCGTACTCGATGAAGGCGACGATGCCCCCCACGATCCCCTGCTGCGTCTGCGCCTGGAAATAGACCACCACCGCGGGAAGGCCGTTGACCGTGGTGCGCCCGCCCTGCCCCGCCTGCACCCCCTGCTGCGAGAAGAAGGCCCGCGCCGCCTCGTCGGCGCCGCGCGCCTGCTGCGCCAGCGTGAGCTGCACCATCGCGTCCTGCCGCTGGCTCACGCCGATGACGGCCTGCGGCAGGTTCTGCGTCTTCCAGCCGGCCGGGAAGGTGAAGCTGAAGCGAAGGTCCGGGTGCAGGAAGACGTTCTGCTGGAAGTAGCCCTGCCGCGGGTTTTCGCCGTACACCAGGCCGTTCAGCCGCTGCACGTACTCGGGCGAGAGCACGCGGGTGGCGGTGCCCGGCGGCACCTGGGCCGCGCGGCGCTGCACGTCCTGGATGCGGGCGGCCTCGCCGGGGTGCGACGCGGCCCAGGTGGGGAGCGGGCTGCGGCCGCTGCGCGCCTGCTCGGCCTGCTCCACGCGCTGCAGCGACTCGAACACGCGGGCCATCTCGCGCACGTCGTAGTGCTGACCCAGGGCGTAGCGGAAGCCCAAGAGGTCGGCCTGGCGCTCGGCATCGCGGCTGTAGCGCAGGAAAAGGAGCTGCATCCCGGTGCTGGCCAGCCCCTGCAACCCCTGCAGCTGCGGCACCAGCACGCTCCCCAATCCCAGCCCCAGCTGCGCGAGCTGCGCGCGGCTGATCATGGTGACCTGGTGCTTGGCCGTCACGTGGCCGATCTCGTGGCCCAGCACCGAGGCGAGCTGCGCCTCGGAGCCGATCATCCCCATCAGGCCGCGGGTGACGAAGATGTAGCCGCCGGGGAGGGCGAAGGCGTTGGGCGTGGGGTCGTCGACCACGCGAAAGGTCCACGGGAGGTTGGGCCGCTCCGACGCGGCGGCCAGCGCGCCGCCCACCCGCTGCACGTACGCCTGCAGCGCCGAGTCGGGCACCAGCCCGATCTCCTGCGACACCTGCGCGGCCGACTGGCGCCCCAGCTGGATCTCCTGCCCCTCGGAGACCAGCGAGAGCTGGTTCCGCCCGGTCACCGGGTTCACCGCGCACGCGGCCACGCCCCCCGCCGCCAGCACCGCGGCCACCCGGCCCGCCATCCTCGTCTGCATCGCACCCTCCCGGTTCGTGGCTCCCTCGGGATGGTGCGGGCGGGCAAGAAATGCTCCGGAGCGGGCAGCGCCTCGAATCACAGGCGGGCACGGAGGAACCACGGACACGACCGCTGTTCCTCCGTTTCTCCGTTTCTCCGTTTCTCCGTTCCTCCGTGAGAGATTCGCTGTTTGGGGTGCGATCACGCCGCGCGCCCCGCGGACGCCCACTGCCAGGCGTCGCCCTGGTGCAGGGCGGCGTAGACGTCGTCGCGGAGCTGGTTGGCCTCGGCGCTGGTGAGGGTGCGCGTCAGGTCGCGGATCACCAGCCGCACCAGCACGTTCTTCTGCCCCGGGCGCAGGCCGATGCGCTCGCGCGCAGCGGGCGGCAGCGCGTCGTGCGGCGTCTCGGAGAGCACCTCCACCGCCTCCAGGCTCTCCACCCGCGCGCCCAGCGCCGTGCGCACCCGGTCGCCCACCTCCTCGGGCGTGGCGTCGTCCGCCAGGGCGACGGAAAGGTCGCGGCGCACGGGCGGCTGGTGCGACACGGGGCGGTAGGGCGCCAGGTCCAGCATCTGCCCCGCGATGCGTGGATCGTCCGAGCGCAGCAGGCGGATGTCGGGGATGCCTTTCACCAGCATCAGCAGACGGTCGAGCCCGACGCCCATCGCCAGGCCGGCGTACCGCTCCGGAAGCCCGCTCTCGCGCAGGATAGCGGGGAGCGCCACGCCGCACTCGCCCACCTCCACCCATCCGCCGTCCCACTCCACCTCGATCTCCACCCCGCCCACCGTGTACGGGTGCGGCGAGTCGTTCAGCCGATACGTGGCACCGGGGAGCAGGGCGTTCACCAGCGCGTCCACCATCTCCCGCAGATCGTCACCGCCCAGCGGCCGCGCGGCGATGCGCCACAGGTCCATCTGGTGCGGCTCGCCGGTGTGCAGCCGGTCGATCTGGTCGCGGCGGTACGCCAGCCCGGGACAGGCGAGGAGCACGTCCGCGGGCGGAGCGGCGGCCAGTTCGCGCAGCAGCGGCGGGATGACGGCGGTGGCGTGGGTGCGCAGCACGCGGTCCGCCGCCACGTAGCGCGTGTAGCGGGCGTCGCGCGTGACGGCGTCGGCGCCGATGTGCAGCCGGTCGTAGTTGTCGGCGATGGTCACGACGGGGTGCGCCCGGCGGACGCGCAACTCGCACCCCCAGCGGCCGGCCAGCGCGCCGGTGATGCGGTCCACCAGCAGCTGCAGGGCGTGCGGGCCGTGCGTGGGGTCCGCCAGGTCGCGAATGGCGAGCGCGCGTTCCAGCGCGGCAGGGGAAAGGATGGAGATGGACACGGTTCCCTCGTCTCGGTGTGGCGCGTGAGCGGCCCGGGCGGCGGATCCGCCGGGCGCGGGCAAACGAAAACGCCCCCCGGCGCCGCGACCGGGAGGCGTGGCCCGCAGGCTCACACCGGAGAGGGAAACCGCGTGGCTACGGCACGCGCGCGACTGCCCTCCACATCCCGGCCGGGGTGCGGGGGCGGATAAATCGGCGGGTGGCGGCGAGCGCGGTCATCGTGCGTCTCGGGGTGATGAAGTGCGATCCGGGCGCACGGCGGCGCCCGGATCGGAAGATGTGAAAATCGCGGCGGGCGGTCAATGCTTGTCGGTGACCACGATGGCGCCGTGGCCCGCGCGCGGGCCGAACTTGACGCGCGCCTGCATCGGCGCCAGCCACTCGATGGTGTCCACGTCCCCCGCGGTGACTTGGCGGAGCGCGTCCACGTCGCCGATCAGCTGGCCGTTGCGGTACACCTGGATGGTCACGTCGCCCGCCTCGTCGCCCTCGCCGCCCGGACGGTCGCGCAGCCACCGCGAGCGCAGGCGGGCGATCGCCGCGTACGCGGTGCCCTCGTGCGTCTCGGCGATCTCGTCGGCGGTCAGCAGGTTGGGGTTGCGGCGCGGCCGCGCGGGCGCCGCCGCGTGCGGCGAATCGGCGGAGGCGGCGGCGTGCGTGGTGTCGGTCTGCGCGGCGGCGGTGCCCGCGCCAAGGATCAGCGCCAGCGCGGCGGCGCCCAGGGTGACGGCGTGCTTCATGGGGGATGGGTCTCGGGATCGGGTCAGGAGCGCCCGGTGGGAGCACGGGCGCTGGATCGGCGTGGGTGTCGATAGAAAATGATGTTTACGGACCGATGGCGCAACTCCAGACGCTCCAGTGGCTTCGGCGGAATGTGTTCGGGGCGGCGAAGCTTGGGCGGAGTACCCGAAGGATCAGGAAGCGAATGAATTCGCGGCAACGACTACACGAAGTCCGCCTGCGCGGACTACTGGCGCCGGCGCGGAGACGGGGATGGCGCACGGGACGGGCTTCCGAGGAACTGCCGTCGAGTGTACCCGGTGGTGTGGTGTTGGGGCTAAGTATAGATCCTTCAGTCGCTTAGGCTCCTTCAGGATGACATTCTCGGGGATTCCGAGACTTCATGAAGCGCGGATCGTTTATCCGCCGGTACCGGCGGGGGCGGGGATGGAGGACAGGAACTCCGTGAGGGCGGCGTTGACGAATTCGGGCTCTTCGGCGGAGGAGGTGTGGCCGGCGCCGGGGATCACCACCAGGCGCGAGCCGGGGATGGCGGCGTGGATGCGCTCGGCCTTCGCGGGGACGGTGGCCACGTCCTGGTCGCCCACCATCACCAGGGTGGGGCAGGCGATGCGGCCCAGCTCGCCGTGCACCGGCTTGCGGTCGATCACGCCCTGCAGCGCGCGGGTGACGCCGGCCTTGTCGTTCGACATCAGCCGTTCGCGCCACACCGCGCGCTCGGCGGCGCGCGTGGGGTCTTCCAGGAACTTGCGGCCGAACATGATGCGCATCACCCGGCCGGAGACCAGCCCGAAGCCGAGCCGGCCGAAGATGCGCCCCACCATCCCCATCGCCCGGTACTTCGGCGCGTTCTCCGCCGGCTCCGGGTCCGCACTGGTCTCCATCAGCACCAGCGAGCGGATCAGCTCCGGGCGGCGCGCGGCCAGGCGCATCCCGATGAAGCCGCCCATCGACAGCCCCACGAAGTGGCAGGGCGCGGCGCCCAGCGCCTCGATCAGCGCCGCCGCGTCGTCCGACAGCGTGTCCATGTCGTAGCCGCCGGGGGTGACCTCGCTCTGCCCCTGCCCGCGGAAGTCGAAGGTGATGCAGCGGTAGCGGTCCTGGAGCGCGGCCACCTGCGCGTCGAACATCCGTCCGTCCCACAGCAGCCCGTGGGCGAAGACGATCGTCTCGGCGCCGGCGCCGTGCTCCTGGTACCACAGGTTCGCGCCGTTCACGCGCAGGGTGGTCATGCTCGCGGGGGAGAGGGTTTTGGGGGAAAAGCAGCGAGGAGGCGAGGTCCGCACCGGCGGCTGAAGCCGCAGCGCCGCAGCAACAACTACAGGAAGCCTCGCAAACGGCGCGAGGCTGTGGGGGTGAGATCTGGGCGGACCCCGGAGTTCCCCCGACGCGAGGACCGCTTCGCGCACCGCCGCCGCGTCTCCACCCGCGCCGGCAGTTCGCGAAGGCGGACTTCGTGTGGTTGTTGCAGCGAATTCATTCGCCTGGCAACGCTACAATCTTGCGCGCGGCGCGGCGTGGGGAAAGCGGAGATCGGCGGCGGTTCAAACCATCGGGAGCCTCGGCATGTCCAAGCATGCGTCCCCGCCGCGCGAACCGTCGCGTGGACGAGAACCCGTGACGATTCCCCTCCACCGCGAGGCTCTTCCGATGCGTACCCTCCGACTGATGAACGTCGTGCCGCTGCTGGCGGCCCTGGCGCTGCTCCCCCGCCCCGCGGCCGCACAGGACTGGGACGATGGCGACTGGGCGGCGCGCTGCGAGCGCTGGAACCGCGGCGACGACCGCGAGCAGGTGTGCGAAGAGCGGGTGAGCCGCATCGCCGCGCCGCGGATGGTGACGGTGGACGGCCGCGAGAACGGCGCCGTGTCGGTGCGGGCGTGGGACGGCAGCGGCGTGGAGGTGCGCCAGCGCATCCAGGCGTGGGCGCCGTCGCGTGACGAGGCCGCGCAGATCGCCCGGCAGGTGCGGGTGCGCACCGAGGGCGGCGACATCTCCGCCAGCGGGCCCGAGCCGGGGCGCCGCCGCGGCTACGCGGTGAGCTACCTGATCCTGGTGCCCCGCCGCATGGACCTGCGCGTGGAGACGCACAACGGGCCGGTGGGGGTGGAGGGCGTGACCGGGCGCATGGAGCTGAGCGCGGTGAACGGCCCCGTGAGCCTGCGCGACGTGGGCGGCGACGTGCACGCCCGCGCGCAGAACGGGCCGATGACCGTGGCGCTCGGCGGCCAGCGCTGGAACGGCGCCGGGCTCGACGCCGAGACCCAGAACGGCCCCGTCACGCTGTCGGTGCCCTCGGGCTACGCGGCCACGCTCACCACGGGCACCGTGAACGGCCCGATGAACGTCGATTTCCCCGTGACGGTGCAGGGCCGCTTCCCGCGCCAGTTCACCACCCGGCTGGGCGGCGGCGGCGCGCCGATCCGCGTGGTGACCACCAACGGCCCCGTGGTGGTGCGCCGGCGGTAGGCCCGGCGACGAAGCACGATCGATCCGAATCATCCCATGAACGACGAGCGAGGCCGCCCCGGCCTCGCTCGTCGTTCATCGTACCCGGCGGTAGGTGGCCCGGTCGGGGCTCGGGGTGACGCGGTGGAGCTTCTCCAACCCGATCCACCGAGCCCGCGAGCCCTCGGGGTGCTCGTACGTCTCCAGCTCGAAGCGCGGGCGCGGGCCAGGAACGGCGTGGAGGATGGAGGCCACCTCGGTCCGGTCGGCGCTCAGCGTGCCGGAGTGGTCGTGGTAGACGCCGAACAGCCCCATCGGCCGCACGCCGCGCGGCTCGAGCTGCACGATGGAGACGACGGTGCTCCGCTCGCCCGAGTGGGCGGCGTGGTCCACCAGCAGGAGCTCGGCCACGCCGTTGCGGTCCAGGTCGGGAAGGCGGCGGATGCCGTCGGGCTCGGCGTTCTCGATGGTGACGTGCGCCACCACCCGGCCGGCCTGGGTGATGGCGATGCCGCCCTTCGCGAAGTCGTGCCCCGTCTCGCAGAAGCGGTAGAGGATGGCGCGCTGCGACATCCCCGCCTCGGTGAACGCGCCGTACGCCGCGTCGATCACCCGGAACTCCTCGAGGCATCCCTCCACCCGCCCCCACAGCCGCCGCGCCACCGGCAGCACGTCGCGCCGCACGATGTCCTGGTTCGCCGCGGGCACCGGCGTGGGCCGGTACTCGTCCAGCGCGCTGTAGATCAGCTTCGGCTGCGCCGCGGCCGTGCCGGCGGACGATGCCCCCAGGCAGGCGCCCAGCAGCGCGAGAACACGGTTGATACGCACCCTCCTCATCATCGCACCTCCGCACCTCCGCACCTCCGCACCTCAAAACACGCCGATGATGCCGACACGGACGCCTTCCATGCGGATCATCCGGTCGTCGAAGCCGCCGCCGACGGACCACTCGCCGAACACCGAGGCGCGCCGCGAGATGTGCAGGTTGAGGCCGGCGCCGTAGCTGGGGCCCAGGTCGCTGCGGTTGCGCGTGTCGACGGTGTGGGTGCCGGTGGGCGTGGTGATCACCGCGTCGCTGCGGCTCTCGTTGTAGTAGTGGATGCCGTACCAGCCGTAGCCGCCCAGGAACCCCGTGTCGTACGAGACCACGCCGTCGATGCCGGTCCCGATCACCGTGGCCGACCCGCCCTCCACGCTTCCGCTCCCCACGCCCAGCGAGTCGAGCAGCGCCCGCTGGTCCGGCTCGAAGCGCGAATACTCGGTGATGGTGCGCAGGCCCACGTTGATCCCCACCGGCGGCCCGAAGCGCGCCTGGAACCCCAGCACGAGCGTGAACTGCGGGTCCAGGTACGCCTCGTCGGGCGCGCCCCCCGGCCCCCCGCCGATGAAGCCGTAGCGCAGGTACTGCGCGTCCGCCCGGCCGGCCGCGAGCACGGCGGCCGCAAGTGCGAGGACGAGCGTGACGAGCGGGCGGACGATGATTCGCATCGGATCTTCAGTCGCTGGTGAACGGCTCCGCGCTGCACGATGACGACGTGCGCGGGAGATCCGTCAGCCAGAGCGGTGCCAGACGGTCACCCGGGCGACACGCGGCCGATGGCACGCTCAACCAGCAGGGCAGCAGCCTCACGCAGTGCGCTTACGGCTTGTTCCCGGGTGACGGACGGAAAATCGTCGAGGAATTCCGAGAGCGAGTGCCCCGCGATGAGATAGTCCAACAACGCGTTCGCCGGCACGCGCGTGCCCACGAACACCGGCGTTCCCCCGAGGATCTCCGGATCGCGGTGGATCACGGTGCGAGCATCGAGCGGCCTTTCCATCTGCCCAAGGTAGATGAAGTGCGCCGTCCCACAAAGGCTCCGCCAGCAATCAGCCACCGCTGGGATCGTCGACGGATCTTAGCCCGGATACAAATCGATCGTGCAGTCCGCGCAACCCCAAACATGTCATCCTGAGGGAGCCGCTGCGCTAAGCTCAACTCACGCACAGATTTATGGCGGCGACCGAAGGATCTATAGTCGACGTTCGAGCGTGACGCCGCCTGTCGCTCGGAGGCATACGATAGATCCTTCGTCGCGTCCAGCCGTCTGCGCTGACGCGGGTTTGACGCGGACGCTCCTCAGGATGACATCCGTGGGGATAGCCCGGTCAATCTGCACCAGCACCAGCAGCCGCAGCCTCCGTCAGCACGGCGTGGAGGTGCATCAGCAGGTCGCGCATCCGCTCGGCGTCGAAGAGGTCGGTGGCGTAGACCAGGCGCAGGAGGGTGCCGCCGGGGGCGGCCTGGGCGTAGAGGGTGAGGTCGAATTTGCTGGTCTGCTCGCCGGCGTGGCCGAAGCTCTCCACCTCCAGACCGGGAAGCTCCACCGCGCCCTCGTCGTAGCTCATCACGTTCAGCAGCACCTGGAACACTGGCGTGGCGCCGGGAACGCGCTCCACCCCCAGCTCGTCCACCACCCGCGCGAAGGGGACGTCCTGGTGCGCGTAGGCGTCGAGCGTGGTGCGCCGGACGCGGGCGAGAAGCGCGCCGAAGCCCTCGTCCGGGGCCACGGATACGCGCAGGGCCACGTAGTTGATGAACAGCCCGACCAGCCCCTCGGTCCCCGCCGGCCGGCCGACGATGGGGGTGCCGACCACCACCTCGCGCTGCCCGGAGAGCCGCGTGAGTACCGTGGAGAGCGCCGCGAGCAGCACCATGAACGGCGTGGCGCCCGCGCCGCGCGCCAGGGCCTGCAGCGCCTCGTGCTCGGCGCCGTCCAGCAGGAGGTAGTCCTCGCCGCCCTGGAAGCTCTGCGCCGGGGGGCGCGGACGGTCGGACGGGAGGAGGAGGAGCGGCGGGGCGCCGGCCAGCGCGGCGCGCCAGTACGCCAGCTGCCGCTCCATCACCCCGCCCGCCAGCCAGGCGCGCTGCCACGCGGCGAAGTCGGCGTACTGCACCGGCAGCGGCGGGAGCGGCGAGCCCTGCCCGCGCAGATACGCAGCGTACAGCGCGGACAGCTCGTGGAAGAACACGCCCAGCGACCAGCCGTCGCTCACCACGTGGTGCATGCTGAAGGCGAAGCGGTGCTCGCGCTCGCCCGTCCGCACCAGCACGGCGCGGAAGAGCGGGCCGGCGAGCAGGTCGAAGGGCTCCGTGAACGGCTCGCTGACCAGCCGCTCGGCCGTGCGCCAACGATCGTCTTCGGGGAGCGAGGACACGTCGTGGCGCGCCAGATGGAAGTCCGGCGGGGAGACGCGCTGCACGGGCGCCCCGTCCACCTCGGGGAGCGCGGTGCGCAGCGCCTCGTGGCGGCGCACGATCTCGCCCAGCGCGCGCTCGAACGCATCCACCTCCAGCGCGCCGGTGAAGCGGTAGACGGAGCCGATGGTGTAGGCGGTGCTCCCCGGCTGCGCGCGGTTCATCCTCCACATCCGCTCCTGCGCGAAGCTGGCCGGCAGGTCGCCGCCGCGCGGGATGGGGACGATGGGCGGCGCGGCGTCGGGAGAGGCGCCGCCGGAGAGCCGGTCGACCGCGGCGGCCAGGGCGGAAAGGGTGGGCGATTCGAAGACGGCGCGCAGCGGCAGCTCCACGCCGAACGCCACGCGCACGCGGGTGGTCACGCGCGTGGCCAGCAGCGAGTGGCCGCCCAGCGCGAAGAATCCATCCTCCGCCCCCACGCGCTCCACGCCCAGCAGCTCGGCCCAGATCCGCGCCAGCTCCGTCTCGGTCGGCGTGCGCGGGGGGACGGATCCGGCGGACGAGGAGGCGGGATCGGGGTCCGGGAGCGCGCGGCGGTCGACCTTGCCGTTGCGGGTGAGCGGGAGCGCGTCCACCGGCACGAAGGCGGCGGGGACCATGTAGTCCGGCAGCCGCGCGGAGAGGTGCGCGCGCAGCTCCGTCGGGGCCGGCGCTGGATCGCCCGCCGCGACGATCCAGGCGGCCAGGCGCGTCTCGTCTCCCGTGCCGCGGGGAAGGACGACGGCCTCGCGCACGGACGGATGCTCCCGCAGCACCGACTCGATCTCGCCCGGCTCGATGCGGAAGCCGCGCACCTTCACCTGGTCGTCCGCGCGGCCCCGGAACTCCAGGCCGCCATCGGGGAGCCAGCGCGCCCGGTCGCCCGATCGGTAGAGCCGTCCCCCCGGCGCCCCGAAAGGATCGGGGATGAAGCGCACCGCGGTCAGCCCCGGCCGGCCGAGATATCCCCGCGCCACGCCCGCCCCGCCCACGTACATCTCGCCGACCACGCCGATCGGCACCATCCGCCCGCGCTCGTCCAGCAGCTGCACCGACAGGTCGGGGATCGGCACGCCGATGGGGCTGGCGGAGCCGGCCAGCACGTCGGCGCGGCGGATCACGCGGTACGTCACGTGGACGGTGGTCTCGGTGATCCCGTACATGTTCACCAGCAGGGGCCGCTCGTCGCCGCGCCGCTCCACCCAGCTGCGCAGCGACGCAGGGTCCAGCGCCTCGCCGCCGAAGATCACCGTGCGCAGCGCCAGGTCGCGCGCGGCGCCGCGGGCCGCCGCCTCGTCGTCCGCGCGGACCAGCTGGCGGAAGGCGGAGGGCGTCTGGTTGAGCACCGTCACCCGCTCGCGCTCGAGCAACTCGTAGAACGCATCCGCATCGCGCGAGAGGTAGAAGGGGACGATCACCAGCCGCCCGCCGTGCAGCAGCGCGCCCCACATCTCCCAGACGGAGAAGTCGAACGCGTGCGAGTGGAAGAGCGTCCACACGTCGCCCGGGCCGAAGCGGAACCACTCGTCCGTCGCGTCGAAGAGCCGGGCGACATTCGCGTGCGTCACCTGCACGCCCTTGGGCCGGCCGGTGGAGCCGGAGGTGTAGATGACGTAGGCCGGCGCGTCGAGAGAAGCGCCGGCCGAGCCGCGGCTGGCCCCCTCCCCCCGCCCCCTCCCCGCGCTTCGCGGGGGAGGGGGAGAGTGATCGGGCTGAAGCGCGATTGCCTCGGCATCCTGATCGAGGGAGAGGATGCGAATCCCGTCACCCGAGACGCGATCGGCCAGGTCTGACGTGTTGAGGACGACGCGCGTGCCTGAATCTTCCAGCATGTGCGCGATGCGGCCGTCCGGGTACGCGGGGTCGAGCGGGAGATAGGCCGCGCCGGCCTTGAGGATGGCGAGGATGCCGATGACCGTCTGGAGCGACCGCTCCACGCACAGGCCGACCAGGGCGCCGGGCCCGACGCCGACGGACGACAGGTGGTGCGCCAGGCGGTTGGCGCGCGCGTCGAGCTCTGCGTAGGTGAGCGACGCATCCCCGAAGGTGACGGCGGCGGCGTGCGGCGTGCGCGCGGCCTGCGTGGCGAAGCGGACGTGCAGCGGCGCGTCCACGGCGAACGTGGCGGCGGGGCGTGCGCGGGACTCCAGCTCGGCGCGCTCCTCGGGCCCCATCAGCGGCAGCTCGCCGACGCGCGCGCCGGGGTCGTCGAGGGCGTGGTCGAGGAGGATGGCGTAGTGGCCCAGCATCCGCCGGACGGTCTCCGCATCCCACAAATCGGTCGCGTATTCGATGCTGCCGAGGGTGCGGCCGGCCTCCTGCGCCACGGTGAGCATCAGGTCGAAGCGGGCGGACTGGCGCGCGCGGCCGACCGGCTCCACCCGCGCGCCGCCCAGCCGCGGCGGGCCGGCGGACGGGGCGGCGCCGCCCAGGTTCTGCAGCACGAAGGCGACCTGGAAGAGCGGTGTGTGGCCGAGCGAGCGCTGGGGGTTGATCTCCTCCACCAGCTTTTCGAAGGGGAGATCCTGGTGCTCGTACGCGCCCAGCGTGGCCTCGCGCACGCGCGCCAGCAGCTCGCGGAAGGTGGGATCGCCGGACAGGTCGCCGCGCAGCACGAGGGTGTTGGCGAAAAAGCCGATCAGCCCCTCCACGTCGGGCGTGGCGCGGCTGGCGATGGGGGTGCCGACCAGCACGTCGGTCTGGCCGGACCAGCGCGACAGCAGCGCCTGCCACGCGGCGAGCAGCACCATGAACGGCGTGGCGTCCGCGGCGCGCGCGACGGCGGCCACGCGCGGGGCCACGTCAGCGCCCAGCTCGAAGCCGATGCTGTCGCCGCGGTCGGAGCGCGTGGCCGGGCGCGGGCGGTCTGTCGGCAGCTCCAGCAGCGCGGGGGCGCCGGCCAGCCGCTCCTTCCACCACGCCACCTGCCGGTCGAGCGCATCCCCCGACAGCCGCTCGCGCTGGCGCACCGCGTAGTCGCCGTACTGCAGCGGCAGCGGCTCCAGCGGTGACGGCTCGCCCGCGGCGAACGCCTCGTACAACGCCCTCAGCTCGCGATCGAACACGCCCGTCGACCACCCGTCGCTCACGATGTGGTGCAGCGTGGTGAGCAGCAGGTGGTCGTCCGCACCGGCCTGCACCAGCGCCGCGCGGAAGAGCGGGCCGGCGGCGAGGTCGAAGGGGCGGTTCGCCTCGTCCGACGCCAGTTCGACGAACGCGTCCTCACGCTCCGATTCGGCCAGCGGCCAGCCGATCACCGGCAGCGTCCACCCGCGGAACGGCTCCACCACCTGCACGGGCTCGCCGTCGCGCGCTTCGATGCGGGTGCGCAGCGTCTCGTGCCGGCGGACGAGCTCGGCCAGCGCGCGTTCGAGCGCGGCGACGTCGAGCGGGCCGCGCAGGCGCCGGGCGAACGCCATGTTGTAGGCGGTGGCGCCGGGCTCCAGCCGGTCGAGCACCCACAGCCGCTGCTGGGCGAACGACAGCGGAAAGACGCCGCCCTCGCGCTCCACGGCCGCGGGGGCGGGCTCTTTCGCTTTCTGCATCCGCAGCCGCAGCGCGAGGAGCTTGCGCTGCTCGGGCGTGAGCTGGTCCAGCCTGCGGGTGACGTCGGACATCCAACCGTTTTCGTGTCAGGTTTGCGAGTGAACTCGCGGCTACAACGCAGTCCGCCTTCGCGGGCTTCTCCGGGCGAGAAGCGGACGTGCGCTTCCTCGGGCGCCGCGGCCCCTCCCCGGCCCTCGCCCTGCAAACTGCGCGGGGGGAGGGTGAGAGACGGGCGGTCGGGGGGACGAGGGCTAATCGCCCTCCGCGCCTTCGACCTCGGCGAGGAGCGCGGCAAGCTCGTCGTCGCTCAGGGCTTCGAGGTCGGCAAGCGGTTCGGCGAGAACGCCGGTGCCGGTGGCCTCGATGGCGGCGGCCAGGGTGGCGACGGTGGGGTGCTCGAACAGGGCGCGCACGGGGAGCGTCACCCCGAACGCCTGGTCCACGCGCGACAGCACCTGCGTGGCCAGGAGCGAATGGCCGCCCAGCGCGAAGAAGTTGTCGTCCACCCCCACCCGCTCCAGCCGCAGCACCTCGGCCCAGAGCTCGGCCAGCACCTGTTCGGCGGCGGTGCGCGGCGCCACGTAGCCCGCGGCGGCCGCGGGCTCCGGGTCGGGCAGCGCGCCCACGTCCAGCTTGCCGTTGGCGGTGAGCGGGAGCGCGTCCATCCGCACGAATGCGGACGGGACCATGAAGTCCGGCAGGCGGCCGGTGAGCCACGCCCGCAGCTCGGCGGCGGGGTCGGTGCGCCCGTCGGCGACGACGTAGGCCACCAGCCGCGGCTCGCCGCCGGCGTCCCGGAGCGGCACCACGGCCACGCCGCGCACGGCGGGGTGCGCGGCGATGGCGGCCTCCACCTCGGCCGGCTCCACGCGGAAGCCGCGGATCTGCAGCTGACGGTCGGCGCGGCCGGCGATCTCCACCACGCCGCCGGGGCGGTAGCGGCCCAGGTCGCCGGTGAGGTACAGGCGGTCCGATGGATCACCGGTGGCGGGATTGGGGCGGAAGCGCGCGGCGGTGAGCTGCGCGTCGTTCGCATAGCCGCGCGCCAGGTACGGGGTGCGGATCGCCACCTCGCCCAGCTCGCCGGTCCCCGCCAGGCGGCCGGCCGCGTTCAGCACCAGGAGCTGCACGCCGTCGATCCCGCGGCCGACGGGGAGAGGGCCGCCACTCGGAGATTCGGCGACGGCACGGCGGTGGCCCCCTCCCAAAGATTCGACGACGGTACCGCTGTCGTCGAATCTCCGACCTCCCCCAAAAACTGCCTGGGGGAGGTTGGAACCGTCCGGGGCGTGTTCCATCTCGTTGGGTACATGGTAGATGGACATCACCTGCGGGGTCTCGGTGGCGCCGTACGCGTTCACCACCCGGGCGGAGGGGGCGAGGGAGCGCAGGCGGTCCACGTCGCGGCCGCGCAGCACGTCGCCGCCGAACATGGCCAGGCGCAGCGACGGGAGATGCGCATCCACGCCGGAGGACAGGATCTGCCCCATCGCGGGGGTCAAGTGCGTGACGGTGATGGCGTGCCGGGCGAACCAGCCGGCCAGCCACCCCGGCTCGCCGATCCGCGCCGCGTCGGGGACGTGCAGCGCTCCGCCCGAGGTGAGCGGCGCGAACACGTCGCGCAGCAGCGGGTCGTGGCCCAGGCCGCTCAGCAGGGTGAAGCGGTCCGCCGGGCCGGCGCCGAACGTGTCCGCGTACCAGCGGAAGAAGTGGCTGAGCGGGCGGTGCGTGCCCGCGATCGCCTTGGCCCGGCCCGTGGTCCCCGACGTGAAGGCGAGGTAGGCGAGGTCGTCGGGGCCGACGTCGACGTCCACCGCGTCGGCGGGGACGGCGGCGAGGAGGGCGGCGTCGGGGTGCGCGGGATCCGAGGTGAGCGCCAGGGCCGGCGCGGGCGACCGCGCCTCGATCGCCTCGCGAAGCTCCGCCGGCAGCGGGCCCGCGGCATCCACGCGCAGCAGGGCGCGCGGGCGGGCGATCTCCACGCGCTCGGCCAGCCGCGCGGCGGGATAGGCGGGGTCCAGCAGCAGCCACGCGGCGCCCGCCTTCGAGATCCCCAGCAGCGACACCGGCAGCCACGCGGAGCGGTGCACGTACACCGCCACCACGTCGCCCGCGCGGACGCCGCGCTCGCGCAGCAGCCGGGCGATGCGGTTGGAGGCCGCGTCCACCCGCGCGTACGTCCATCCGCCGTCCGCGTCCACGATCGCCGGCGCGTCGGGCCGCTCGGCCGCGCGTGCGGAGACCATCGCGTGCACGGGGCCGAACCACCGGGTGGCGAGCGGCGCGGCGGGATCGGGGAGGACGGAGGCATCGTCCCCGGTCAGGAGGGAGAGGTCGTTCAGCGTGACGCCGGGGTTCCGGGACGCCTGCCGCAGGACGTGGCCGATCTGCCCGAGCAGCGCGGCGATGCGGGGGCGGCCGAAGAGGTCGGCGTCGTACGTGGCGTGCAGGGCGATGCCGTCCGGCAGCTCCTGCGCGTAGAGCGTCAGGTCGAACTTGGAGCCGGTGTCCAGGGCGCCGGCGAAGGGCTCGGCGCGCAGCAGCGGGCTCTCCCCGGGCGCGGCGGCGCCGGCGAAGGCGCCTTCCAGGTTCAGCAGGTTGAACATCACCTGGAACACCGGCGTGCGGCTCAGGCTGCGTTCGGGGTGCAGCTCTTCGAGCAGGCGCTCGAAGGGCACGTCCTGGTGCGCGTACGCGCCGAGCATGGTCTCGCGAACGCGCCGCAGCAGCTGCGTGAAGCTCTCGCCACCGGGCAGGCGGGTGCGGATGGCCAGCGTGTTGAGGAAAAGGCCGATCATCGCCTCGGTCTCGGGCCGCGTGCGCCCGGCGATCGGCGTGCCGACCACCACGTCGTCCTGTCCGGCCCATCGCCCCAGGACGAGCTGGAAGGCGGCGAGCAGCGCCATCGCCATCGTGGCGCCCTGCCCCGCCGCCATCGCGTGCACCGCCTGGTGCAACTCCGGCGGCAGCAGCGCGGTCTCGCTGGCGCCGCGGTGGCGCTGCACGGCGGGGCGCGGACGGTCGGTCGGCAGCTCCAGCGCCGGCGGGGCGCCGGCCAGCTCCTCCGTCCAGTACGCCACCTGCCGGCGCATTCGCTCGTCGGTCAGCCAGCGGCGCTGCCAGGCCGCGTAGTCCGCGTACTGCGCCTCCAGCTCGGGGAGGGGCGACGGCCGGCCGGCCGAGAACGCGTCGTACAGCGCCACCAGCTCGCGGCGCAGCAGGTTGTAGCTCCAGCCGTCGAACACCGCGTGGTGCACGTTCCACAGCAGCACGTGGTCATCGTCCGCCAGCCGCAGCAGGGAGACGCGGAAGAGCGGCCCACGCTCCAGGTCGAACGGCATCGCGGCGTCCTCGACGGCCCGACGGCGGGCCTCGCGCTCGGCTTCGTCCTCCGAAAAGTCAGACAGTTCATACAGCGGGAGATCCACCTCCAGCGACGGGAGGACGCGCTGCACCGGCCGGCCGTCCACCCGCGCGAAGACGGTGCGCAGCGGCTCGTGCCGGCGCACGATCCCGGCGACGGAGCGGCGCAGCGCGTCCACCTCCAGCCGCCCGCGGATGCGCAGCGGCGCGGGGATGCTGTAGAGCGACGCCGCGGGATCGAGTTGCTGCAGGAACCACATCCGCTCCTGCGCGAAGCTCACCGGCAGCGGCCCGTCGCGCGGGACGCGGACGATCGGCTCGCCGGCACCGGCATCCCCGCGCAGCGTTGGCCCGAGCGACGGCGCTTCGGGGGAGGTGGACGCAGCGGCGGCAGGTGGGTCGGCGGACGGGGTGCCGGCGCGGAGCGAATCGATCTCGGCCGCCATCGCGCGCAGCGTGGGATGCTCGAAGATCGCCCGCATCGGCAGGTCGATGGCGAACGCGGCGCGGATGCGGGAGACCACCTGCATCGCGAGCAGCGAGTGGCCGCCCAGCAGGAAGAAGTGGTCGCCGGCGCCGGCCGCCTCCAGGTTCAGCACCTCGCGCCAGATGCCGGCGAGCGCCAGCTCCGTCTCGCCCCGGGGCGATACGAATTGGGCGGTCGAGACGGCCGCGTCGGGGTCCGGCAGCCGCGCCCGGTCGACTTTCCCGTTCGGCGTCAGCGGCAGCCCGGGGAGGACGACGAACGCGGAGGGGAGCATGTACTCGGGGAGCGACCGCGACAGGTGCTCGCGCAGCTCCGCCGCGTCCGGCGCGGCGCCCTCCACCGGGACGAGGTACGCGGCCAGGCGCTTTCCGCCCGCCCCGCCCCCGCGCGCGTCCACCACCGCCGCGCGGACGGACGGGTGCGCGAGCAGCGCCGCCTCCACCTCGCCGGGCTCGATGCGGTAGCCGCGCACCTTCACCTGCCGGTCGGCTCGGCCCAGGAACTCCACCTGGCCGCGGCCGTTCCAGCGCGCCCGGTCGCCGGTGCGGTACAGCCGCCCGCCGCGGCCGAACGGGTCGGGGACGAAGCGCTCCGCCGTCAGCGCCGCACGGCCCAGGTAGCCGCGCGCCAGCCCGTCGCCGCACAGGTACAGCTCGCCGGGCGCGCCGGCGGGGGCCGGACGCATGGCATGGTCCAGCACGTACGCCCGGGTGTTGGCCACGGGCGCGCCGACGGGGAGGGTGCCCGATTCCGCGTCCTGGCGCCGGACCGGGTGGCAGCAGGCGAAGGTGGTGCTTTCGGTGGGCCCGTAGCCGTTGACGAAGCGGGTGGACGGCAGCGCCTCCATCGCCCGCAGCACGTGCGCGGCCGACACCACGTCGCCGCCCGCCAGGATCTCGCGCACGCCCTCCAGCCCCGGCGCCCCGGCATCCACCACCTGGTGAAAGAGCCCCGCGGTGAGCCACATCGTGGTCACCCCATGCCGCCCGGCGAAGGCGCCCAGCTCACCGGGCTCCGGGATGGACGGGGGATGCACCGCCACCGCGCCGCCGTTCAGCAGCGCGCCCCACACCTCGAAAGTCGAGGCGTCGAACGCCACCGGCGCCAGCTGCAGGAACACGCTAGCCGGGCCGAAACGCGCGTACGCCTGGCCGCGCACCAGCCGGACCACCGCGCGGTGCGGCACCGCCACGCCCTTGGGGACACCGGTGGAACCCGAGGTGAAGATCACGTACGCCAGGTTCTCCGCGTCCACCGCCACGCCGGGGCCGTCCGCCGGCAGCGCGCCGATCCGCTCGCGCTCGGCGGCCAGGTCCACCGCGCGGATGCCCTCGCCCCAATCGTCCGTGGAGTCACCCTCCACCAGCACCCGCGCGACCCCGGCGTCCGCCGCCATCCGCGCCCGCCGCGGGGCGGGGTACGCGGGGTCGAGCGGAACGTAGGCGCCGCCGGCCTTGAGGATGGCGAGCAGCGCCACGACCAGCTCCGGCGAGCGCTCCAGCGACACGCCCACGCGGCTCTCCACGCCCACCCCCAGCTCGCGGAGGCGGCGGGCGAGGCGGTTGGCGCGCGCGTCCACCTCCGCGTACGTCCACCGCACCCCGTCCGCGACGATCGCCGGGGCGTCCGCATGCGCGGCGGCGGCCTCGGCGAACAACGCGTGGATCGAAGCGTGGCGCGGGTAGTCGGCCTCCGTCCGGTTGAAGCCGCGAACCACCCGTTCCACCTCGCCGGTGGACAAAGGGGACACAACGGCGGCGGGCTGCTCCGCGTCCGCAGCGATCCCGGCGAGGACGCGCTCCACCCCGCGCAGCAGCGTTTCGGCGGCGTCATGGTCCAGCCGCTCGGGGTCGTAGGTGGCGGTGACGCGGAAGCCGTGGGCGCCGGGCGCGACGACGACGGAGAGCGGGTAGTTGGTCCGCTCGTCGCCGTGGCCGCCGGCGAAGCGGAAGCCGTCGTCGGGCACCTCGTCGGGCGCCAGCTGCAGCGCGTCTCCGGCCCCGGACTGGAGCGCGTCGAGCGGGAAGTTCTCGTAGACGAACAGCGTCTCGAAGAGCGGCGCGTCGCCCGGCACGCCGCTCCAGCCGCGGACACTGGCCAGCGGCGCGTGCTCGAAGGCGCGGGCCTGCGCCTGCGCGGCGTGTGCGGCGCGCACCCACTCGGCGACGGACGCGCCGGCGGGGACCCGGATGCGGACGGGGATCGCGTTGATGAACATCCCCACCATCTCGTCCACCCCCGGCAGCTCGGGCGGCCGGCCGCTGACCGTGGCGCCGAAGACCACGTCCGTCTCCCCCGTCCAGGCGGAGAGCACGCGCGCCCAGGCGCACTGGAAGAGCGCGTTGGCGGTGACGCGCAGCCTGCGCGCGGCGGCCTCGATCGCCTCCGCCGCGTCCGCCGGGAGCGTGATCCCGGCGGTGGCGTGGCGTTCGGCGGGGGCGCCGGCGCGGCGCGGGGCGCGGTCCAGCGGGAGGGGCGTGGGCGTGGTGAAGCCGGCCAGCCGCGCGCGCCAGAACGCCTCGGCCGCGCCCGCGTCCTGCCGGTTGAGCCAGGTGATGTAGTGGCGGAACGGCGGCCGCGGGGGAAGCTCCGGCTCTACGCCCTCCAGCAGCCCGGCGTAGAGGGCGCCGAACTCGGCCAGCACGATCGGGAACGACCAGCCGTCCAGCAGCAGGTGATGCGTGGTGAGCGCGAAGCGCCACTCGGCGGGACCGAAGCGGTAGAGACGGACGCGCATCAGCGGCGCCTTCACCAGCTCCAGCCCGGCGCGGCGCTCGTCCTCGAGCTCGCGGTGGTAGCGGTGCTCGCGCTCGGCCGCGTCCACCCCGCTCCAATCCTGGTAGATGAAGGGAAGCTCGACCTGCCGGAAGACCACCTGCAGCGGCTGGGGCACGCCCTCCCACACCACGCCGGTGCGCAGCACGGGGTGGCGGTCCACCACGCGCTGCCACGCCGCGCGGAAGGCGTCCACGTCCACGCTCCCCAGCAGGTTCATGCCCTGCTGCGCCAGGTACGCTCCGGTGCCCGGCGAGTACAGCGTGTGGAACAGCATCCCCTGCTGCAGCGGCGAAAGCGGGTACAGGTCCTCTACGTTCTTCCGGTTCATCCGATCCATCACCAGGAGCGCTCAGGCTCGTCTCTACATTCAAGCATCGGCGCGGGTGCGTTTCCTCCGCACCGCGGCCCCCCTCCGCACGGGCCCTGACCCGGCGGAGGATGTATCGCGCCGGGGGAGGGAGAGCCCTACCCCAGCTGCGACATCAGCGCGTCGAGGGCGGACTGGTCCAGGCCGGCTTCGGGGAAGTCGCTGGGGGTGAAGCCGCCGGCGTCGGGGTCGCGGCAGTGTTCGACGATCGCCCGCAGCGCGGCCTCGTACGCACGGGCCAGGCGCTCGATGGTGGCGCGCTCGTAGACCCGGGAGCCGAAGAAGAAGCCGATCCGCAGCCGGCCGCCCGCCGTCATCCCCTCCACGGCGATGCGGTGCGCCCGCGGCGCGCGCGGCGAGCGGATCGGCCCCGTGCCACCCGGCTCGGGGAGGAGCAGCGCGCCGCCCGCGGACACGTCCGGCTCCAGGCCGCCGAACGGGCCGCCGTCCACCGGGCCCAGGTAGTTGAAGCGGACCTGGGCCCGCGCGCGGGAACGCAGCAGCGCCGCGTCGGCCGGCTCGCCGGCCCAGCGCAGCAGGCCGTAGCCGATGCCGCCGCGGGGCACCGCGCGCAGCGTCTCCTTCGCGGCCCGCAGCGCCTCGCCGGCATCGCCCGATGGCCGCAGGTGCACGGGGTAGAGGGTGGTGAACCAGCCGGCGGTGCGGCTCGTGTCCACATCGTCGAACCGCTCTTCGCGGCCATGGCCCTCCACGTCCACCAGCAGCCCGCCGGGCGCGCCCCACGCCGCGAACGCCTGCGCCAGCGCGGCCAGCAGCGCCTCGTTCACCTGCGTGCCGTACACGGGGGGCACGTCGTGGAGCAGCGCGCGCGTCTCGTGCTCGTCCAGCTCCGCGAACACCGCGTCGGCCGCTCCCTCCACGTCCGCGCCGTCCGGGTGATCGGCCGGGATCGGCGGGAGCGATGGGGGGACGGCGCCGCCCCAGTAGCCCGTCTCCGCGCGCAGCTCGGGGGTGCGCGCCAGCTCGGCCAGCCGCCGCGCCCAGTGCGCGTACGACGTGGTCTTGGGCGGCAGGGCGGCGTCCATCCCCGCCGCGATCCGGCGATAGGCGGTCTCCAGGTCTTCGAGGATCACGCGCCACGACACGGCGTCCGCCACCAGGTGGTGCGCCAGCACGATCAGCCGCTGCGGGCGGCCGGCGCCGCACTCGAAGAGCGCCACGCGGACGAGCGGGCCGTGCTCCAGGCCGAGCGTGGAGTGCGCCCACCCGCCGCCGCGCGCGATCTCGTCCGCCAGCTCCTCGTCGGGGATGGCGGCCAGGTCGACGGTGATCACGGGAGATGGATCGCCCGGCTCGGCGAAGCGCTGCGTCCACCCGCCGTCCGCGCGGACGAAACGCGCGCGGAGCGCGTCGTGGTGGAGGAGGACGGCGTCCACCGCGCGTTCCAGCGTGCCGCGGTCGATCGGCTCGGCCGCGCGGAACCGGAACGCCTGGTTCCAGTGGTGGGCGTCCGGAAGCTCCTGCTCGAAGAACCACCCCTGCGCCGGCGCCAGCGGCGCATCGCCGGTCACCACCCCCTGCTCGGCGGCCACCATGGGCGCGGTGCCGGCCACCCTCGCCAGCTCGGCCACGGTGGCGTGCGAAAAGATCTGCCTGGGGAGGATGCGGATCCCCTCCCTGGCCGCGCGCAGGATCACCTGGATGGACAGGATCGAATCGCCGCCCAGCTCGAAGAAGTTCTCGTCCGCCCCCACCCGCTCGCGGCGCAGCACCTCGGCCCAGATCCGCGCGAGCGCCCGCTCCACCTCGCCCGCCGGCTCGGCGGAGACGGCGGACGAGGGTGCGGCCGTCTCCGCCGCCGGCTCGGGGAGCGCGGCACGGTCCACCTTGCCGCTGGTGGTGACGGGGAGGGTCTCCATCGCCACGATGGCGGCGGGGACCATGTACTCGGGGAGCCGCTCGCGCAGGAAGCTCCGCACCTCCGCCGGTGGCGCGGGCTCCGCCCCCGGCGCCGCGACGGTCCACGCCACCAGCCGCCCCCCACGCACGGCGCAGGCGGCTTCCAGTACGGACGGATGCCGCAGCAGCGCGTGCTCCACCTCGCCCAATTCCACGCGGTGTCCGCGCACCTTCACCTGCGTGTCGAAGCGGCCGTGGTACTCCAGCTCGCCGCCCGTGCGCCAGCGCACGCGGTCGCCGGTGCGGTACATCCGCGCGCCGGGCGTGGACGAGAACGGGTCGGGGACGAAACGCTCGGCGGTGAGCGCCGGGCGCCGCAGGTAGCCGCGCGCCACCTGCGCCCCGCCCAGGTACAGCTCGCCGAACACCCCCGGCGGCACCTCCCTTCCCGCGGGGTCGAGGACGTGGGCCGTGGTGTTGGGCGCCGGCCGGCCGATGGAGGGCTCCTGGCCCGGGGTGGCCGGCGCCCAGGTCATGTAGACGGTGGCCTCGGTGGGTCCGTAGATGTTGCGGACGGTGCGCACCGTGCCCGTGGCCGCCAGCGCGTCCACCAGCGCGCCGGAGAGCGCCTCGCCGCACAGGTTCATGGTCCGCAGCGAGGGCGGCAGCGCGCCCAGGCGCAGCAGCTCGGCGGCGGCGGTGGGCACCATCACGCCCAGGCGCACTTCCCCCGCGGCCGGGTGGCCCGCCAGCTCCAGCGCGTTGCCGACCAGCAGGAGGTGCCCGCCGTTGCACAGCGTGTCCCACAGCTCGCCCACCGACACGTCGAACGAGGTGCTGGTGGACCCCAGCACCCCCGCCCGCTCGTCGGGCGAGACCACCTCGCCCAGCCACGCCAGCAGGTTCGACACGTTCCCGTGCTGCACCTCGACCCCCTTGGGGACGCCTGTGGACCCCGAGGTGAAGATGATGTACGCGAGCGTCGCCGGATCGACCTCCACCTCCAGCTCCGCCGCGTCCTCGGCCTCGATCGCCACCGCGTCTTCGTCCAGCCGCAGCGCGCGGACGCCGTCCGGGGCGATGGCGTCCGCCATCTGCGAGGTGGTGACCGCCAGCGGGGCACGCGCATCCTCCAGCAGCGCGCGGATGCGGGCGGCGGGGTACGACGGATCGAGCGGCACGTACGCGGCGCCCGCCTTCCACACGGCCAGCAGGGTGGCGACCAGGTCCGGGGTGCGCCCCAGGCACACGCCCACGGCCGTCTCGGCGCCCGCGCCCAGCGCGCGCAGGCGGCGGGCGATGCGGTTGGCGCGCGCGTTCAGCTGGCCGTAGGTGAGCGTCCGCCCCTCGTGCGTCAGCGCGGGTGCGTCCGGCGTGGCCGCGGCCTGCCGCTCGAAGCGGCGGTGGACCGCCTGGAACGGCGCGTCGCGCTCCGTCTGGTTGAAGGAAACGAGGGCGGCGCGGTCCTCGTCCGTGAGCATCGACAGCTCCGAGACGCGCGCGTGCGGCCGGGCCATCGCGTCGCGCAGCAGCGCCACCAGCCGGCGCGAGAAGCGGTCGACCGTCTCATGGTCGAACAGGTCGGTGCTGTACTCCAGCAGCCCCATCAACCCTTCGCCGCTCTCCATGGTGCACAGCATCATGTCGAACTTCGACACGCCGGTGTCCACCAGCGAGACGGCGTTCTCGGCATAGACGGGGCGCGGGTCCAGCGCGCTCATCATCCCGTCGGCGCTGGCGCGGTGCACGCCCACGAACACGTGGTGGAAGTACATCACCTGGAACACGGGGTGCCGGCTCAGGTCGCGCGGCAGGTCCAGCTCGTCCACCAGCTTTTCGAACGGCAGGTCCTGGTGCGCGTCGGCCTCGAGCACGGCGTCGCGCGAGCGGAACACCAGGTCGAGGAAGGCGGGGTCGTCGTCCAGCCTGAGGCGCAGAGCCGCGGTGTTGACGAAGTAGCCCAGGATCTGCTCCAGCTCGGCGCGGCCGCGGTTGCCCAGCAGCGTGCCCAGCACCACGTCGTCCTGCCCCGCGTACTTCGCGAGATGGGCGGTGAAGGCGGCCAGCAGCACCATGTTGAGCGTCACCGACTCACGCGCGCACAGCTCGCGCACGGGCAGGGTGATCTCGGGCGGGATCACGAAGCGGTGGATGGCGCCGCGGTGGCTCTCCTCCGCGGGGCGCGGACGGTCGGTGGGGAGCTCCAGCGTGGGCGCGCCGGCCAGCAGCTTCCGCCAGTAGTCCACCTGCTCGCGCAGGGTGTCGCCGCTCAGCCAGCCGCGCTGCCACGCCGCGTAGTCGGCGTAGCGCAGCTCGGGGTCGGGGAGGTCGGCGGGAAGGCCGCGTTGGAAGCGGCCGTAGAAGTAGTCGGCCTCGTTGGTGATGGTGGGCATCGACCACCCGTCGGTGGCGATGTGGTGCACGGTGTTCACCAGCGCGTAGCGCTCGTCGCTCACGCGCAGCAGCGTCATGCGGTACAGCGGCCCGGTGGCGATGTCGATCGGCCGCGCCCCCTCGCGCGCCACCACGCGCCGCACGTCGTCGTCGCCGCCGATCTCGCCGCGCACGTCGAACACCTCCACCCGGGCGGGATAGGGCGGCAGCACGATGGACCGGAGCTCGCCGTCCACCATGCGGTAGACGGTGCGCAGCGCCTCGTGCCTGCGCACCACCTCGGTCACGGCGCGCTCCAGCAGAGGCACGTCCACGTCGGCGCGGATGGAGAGCGCCACGGGCACGTTGTACATGGGGCTCTCGGGGTCCATCTGCGCGAGGAACCACATCCGCTCCTGCGCGAACGAGAGCGGAAAGGCCGGCCCCTCGCCGGCGCAGCGGGTGACCACCTCGCGCGGGCGGGCCGAGTGGGCCTCGCCGCGCAGGCGCTTTTCCAGCAGCGCCCGCTTGGCGTCGCTCAGTCCGGCCTTCCGGTTCAGCAGGTCCTGCATGGTTCGGTCGCTCGGGTCAGGAAGAAATCAGGTACCAGGATCGATGCGCATCGGGCAGCGATCCCTCAATTCGGCGCGTCTTGCGAGCCGCGGCCCGTGCCGCGGCGGGCCCCCTCCCCGGCCCTGTCCCCCCAAAAACCGCCTGGGGGAGAGAGGGGCGTGGGGCGGGGCGTGGGGAGAGGCGACGGAGCGTGCCCTCGGCGCCGCGGCCCCCCTCCCCGGCCCTCCCCCCAAAACAACCTGGGGGGGGGGTGATGCGAGGGCTGGTTGCAGCGCGCTTCGAGATCATCGGAGCGCACCGATCCCACTCTCCCCCCTCCCCCAGGCTGTTTGGGGGAGGGGGTGGCGAACCCAGGCGAGCCGGGGGCGGGGGCCCGCGGGGCCTCGCCTATGCCCCGATCCGCACGTCCACGTACTCGGGGAACGGGGCGATCGTCCCCAGGTCGTGCTCGAAGAGGATCATCTCGCCGCGGCGCTCCACCTCGCGGAAGCCGCCGAAGCGGTAGGTGACCTCCATCATCCGGTTGCGGCCGTTGGGGACGAACTCGGCGCGCAGCCGGGCGCCCGCCGCCTTCGCCAGGTTCATGATGTGGCTCATCATGATGGTCCCCACGCCCCGGCTCATCACCCGGCAGCTCATCAGCAGCAGCTTCACCGTCCAGAACTCGGGCGTGGTCTTCTCCACCAGCGCCAGCCCGATCTTTCCGTAGCTCCCGTAGCGGTCGTCCAGCCCGGCCACCAGGAGGACGTGGTCCGGCGAGGTGCGGAATGCGTTCAGCTCGTCGTAGCCGTAGGTGTAGCCGGTGGTGTTGAGCTGGTTGGTGCGGACGGTGAGCTCTTCGGCGCGCTGCAGGTCTTCTTGGCCGCAGGGGGCCAGGGTGAAGCGCATCTCCAGCGTGCGCAGGAAGTCTTCGCTGGGCCCCGCGAAGCTTTCCTCGGCCTCCTGCCGCCGGATGTCGGCCATGTACATCTGCCGGCGCAGGCGGCTGTCGTCGGTGATGAACTCGGGGTTGAGATCCTCGCGCTCCAGCAGCCCCTCGAGCGTGGCCGCGTCCAGCGTGCGCACCGCGGGGCAGGCGAACGCCACCTCCTCGCGCTCGAACGGCTGGTCGTCGATGAACAGGAAGGTGTCGAGGCCGAGGTTCAGCTTTTTCGCGATGGTCTCTACGTTCTGCCCCTTGGCCGCCCAGTTGATCTGCGGGTGCAGGAAGTAGTCGGCGATACCGAGCGCGGCGAGGCGCTCCATGGCCTTCGCGTGGTCGTTGCGGCTGGCGATGGACTGCAGGATGCCGCGCTCGTCCAGTTCGCGGACGATCTCGCGGACGCCGGGGCGCAGCTCCACGCGCTCATCTTCGAGCAGGATGCCGTTCCACACCGTGTGGTCCAGGTCCCACACCACGCACTTGACGGTCTTGGGCTTCTTCGCTTCCGCCACGGTCGCTCGCGCTTGGAGGGTTTCGCTCATCGGTTCACGTCGATCCTTGAAATCTAGTCAATCGCGGCGCGTTCGTGTGCGCCGCTGCGCTTCGGCGGGCGCCGCGCCCCCTCCGCTCGCTCAGGCTCGCACCTCCCCCGTACCGGGAGAGGTAGCTTCGTCGATGCTCGTTCGCTTCGGCGATCTCGAAGAATCGAGCTCTGCCTCCCCCTCCCCCGCGGAGCGCGGGGAGGGGGCGGGGGGGACCCGCCGCGGCCGCGAAGAGCTTCGCCTCCCGCCCCGGGCCCTCTCCCGCACCCCCTCCCCCAGGCTGTTTTGGGGGAGGGGGTGGCGAGCCTTGGCGAGCCGGGGGCGGGGGCCCCCGCCGGAGAGCGCCGTTGCCGGTCCCCGCGTCACCCCCTTCTCCTGCAGTTCGGGAGAAGGGGGCCGGGGGGATGAGGGTCACCCCACCAGCTCCGCCGCCTCGTCCTCGCTCAGCTCCTCGATCTCGGCGAGGATCGCTTCCTCCACCAGCACGGCCATCCTGGCCACCGTGGGCGCCTCGAAGATCACCTTCAGCGGCAGCTCCAGCTCGAACATGTCCTTGAGCCGCGCGATGATCTGCGTGGCGAGGAGCGAGTGGCCGCCCAGCGCGAAGAAGTCGTCGTGCACGCCCACGTGCTCCACGCCCAGCAGCCCCTGCCACACCTGGGCGATGCGCTCCTCCAGGTCGTTGCGCGGCGGCTGGTAGTCGGTGCCCAGGTCGTCCGGCCGCGCGTAGAGCTGCGTGGGCGCGGCCTGCGTCGGCGCGTCGGCGCTGTGGCGGATGCGCTCCTCCAGGTCGCCGGTGCTGACCAGGAGGTTCGGCTCGTCCGCGAGCGCCAGGACGGCGGCGAGCGCCGGTTCGACGTCGTCCGGGGTGATCCACAGGTCGTCGCCATCCGGGGCGGCGCCCGCGGTCCAGCGGTCCCAGGCGACGCTGGTCCAGCGCACGCCGGCCGCCGCCGCGATGCCGGCGTACGCGTCCGCCAGCGCGTTCGCCATCGCCACGCGCACGCGGCCGAACGAGCCCAGGACGCCCGCGAGCGACGATTCCACCAGCACGAAGTCGGGCGCGCGGCCGGTGAGCGCGTCTTTCAGCGCCTCGAGGTGATGATGGACGGTGTCGAGCTCCAGCGCCCAGGCGCCGGGGCGTGCCTCGGTGATCGCGGCCAGCTCGCCCAAGCTCTCCACGCCCGCCGAGTGCACGATCCCGTCGATCCTCCCCCAGCGCTCTTCGAGCCGCCGCAGGGCCGCGGGCAGATCCGCAGCGCCGTCCGCGCGCTCGACCCGGATCTCCACGCCACCTTCGGCGAGCGCCTTCACCGCCTCGCCGGCGATGCGCGCCGGGTGCTCGGGGGTGAGCATGCTCAGGAGGAAGTCGATCTCCCCCAGGTTGGGGATGCGCGAATCGACGATGCCGATGCGCACGCCGGGCGTGGCCGCGATCGCCCGGGCCAGCGTGCCGCCTCGACCCTCCATCCCGCCGACGAAGACGTAGACGCCGCCCTCGCGCGGCGCCGCCGCTGGCCGCTTCGCCCGTGCCGCGCGGAAGCCGCGGGCCCAGCGGTGCCGCCCCCGGAGCGCGACCACGGGCTCGTCCGTCTCCCCCAGCGCCTCGGCGGCGATGCGGTCCGCCAGGACGTCGGCGGTGGCGTCGATCGCGCGGCAGGGGAGCGACGGGTGCTCCTGCGGCACCACCCGGCACGCGCCCAGGATCGCCGCCGCGCGCGCGTCCACCGTCTCCGCGCCCGTCACTTCCTGCGCGGCGCGCGTGACGGCGACCAGCTTCGCGTCGATGCCGGCCGTTCCGAGCGCGCCCGCCAGCAGCAGGAAGGCGATGGGATCGTTCGCGGCGTACAGGACGAGCCGCGGCTTCGCTTCGCCGAGCGAGTCGACCAGCGCGCGGAAGTCATCTCGCTCCGTTGGACGGACGGTGACGCCATCGGCCCCCCGCCCGAACGCCGCGCCGAAGCGTGCGGCGGTGACGGTGCGGCCATCCCCCGACAGCGCGGCCGCGAGCGCCTGCCCCGCCTCGGAGCCGTCGTGGACGAGCAGGACGCGCATGACGTCGGGCGATGCGTCCGGCGCGGAGGTACGGATCCACGTCGGCACGTAGATCCAGTCCGCCGGGTCCGGGCGCCTGCCGTGGGCGCCGGGGGCGGCCCGATCGTCCGTCCACCGCGGCGGATCGACCCAGTAGCGCTGCTTCTCCCAGGGATAGGTAGGCAGATGGACGCGGCGGCGGCGCTCGGTGCCGCGGAACGCATCCCAGTCCGGGGCCACGCCGGCCAGCCAGAGCCGGCCCAGCGCCTCGATCAGCACCGCCTGGTCCGGCCGCCGGTCGTAGGTGTAGCGCAGCGAGGGGATGACGGCGGCGGGGTGCTCTTCGCCGTCGCCCGGGCGCTGGCGGACGAAGGTGCCCAGCGTCTGGCCGGGGCCCACCTCCAGCAGCACGCGGCCGGGCTCCTTCAGCAGCTCGCCGACTCCTTCCGCGAAGCGGACGGTGCCGAGCATGTGGCGCGTCCAGTAGCCCGGGTCCGTCGCCTCGGCCTCGGTGATCCAGGTGCCGGTGACGTTGGAGACCATCGGGATCCGCGGCGGCCGCGGACGGACGGTGGCCGCGAGCCGCGCCACCCCCTCCGCAGCGGGCTGCAGCATCGGCGTGTGGAAGGCGTGCGTGGTCGCCAGCCGCCGCGCGACCACGCCCGCATCCCCCAGCCGCTTCTCCAGCCTCGCCACCGCTTCGTCCGGCCCGGCGACCACGGAGAGGCCGGGGGCGTTGACGGTGGCGATGGAGACGAAGTCGTCCAGGTACGGGCGGACGGCGTCCGGGCCGAGCGACACGGCCAGCATCGCCCCGCCGGGGAGCGGCTCGATCAGCCGCGCGCGCCCGGCCACCAGCGTCAGCGCATCGTCCAGCGAGAGGATGCCGGCGATGGCGGCGGCGGCGTATTCGCCCAGCGAGTGGCCGATCACCGCGCGCGGCACGATCCCCCAGCTCATCCACAGCTTCGCCAGCGCGTAGTCGATCACGAACACGGCGGGCTGGGCGAGCCCGGTGCGGTTCAGCCGCCCGGCCGCCGGATCGGCATCGTCCTTCGCCAGCATCCGCCGCAGGTCCATCGACGACGTCTGGGGAGCGGCGTCGCCCGGCGCATCGCCGGGGAACAGCACCTCGCGGAGGTCCAGCCCCAGCAGCGGTTGCAGGATCCCGGCGCAGCGGTCCACCTCGGCGCGGAAGGCGGGCTCGGCCTCGTACAGCCCGCGCGCCATGTTCGGGTAATGATCGCCCAGTCCGGGGAATAGAAAGGCGACGGAGCGCGATCCCCCCTCCGCCACGCCGCTCGCCACGCGCTCGGGGATCGCCCCGCGCAGCACGGCCGCCGCGTCTTCCCCCTCGCGGACGAGGGCGATGCGGCAGTGCGCGAAGGCGCGGCGGCCCTCGCGCAGCGTGAACGCGACGTCGGCCAGCGGCAGATCGGGGTGGCGCTGGAGATGGTCCGCCAGCCGCGCCGCCGCCTCCCCCGCCGCCGCGCCGCTGCGCGCGGAAACCGCCAGCAGCTGCCACGGGCGTGACGGGGAGGACGGCGCCCCCTCCGGCGCCTGCTCGAGGATCACGTGCGCGTTGGTGCCGCCGATGCCGAACGAACTGACGCCCGCGCGGCGCGGATGGCCGTCCGTCTGCCACGGGATCAGCCGGTCGGCCACGTAGAACGGGCTCCCGGCGAATTCGATCTTCGGGTTGGGCGACGTGTAGTGGACGACCGGCGGGATCTCGCCGTTCTCCACCGCCAGCACGGCCTTGATGAAGCCGGTGACGCCCGCCGCGGTGTCCAGGTGCCCCACGTTGCTCTTCACCGCCCCCAGCGCGCAGAAGCCGGCGCGCTCCGTGGACGCGCGATAGGCACGGGTCAGCGCCGCGACCTCGATCACGTCGCCCAGCTCGGTGGCGCTGCCGTGCGTCTCCACGTAGTCCACGGTCTCGGGATCGACGCCGGAGAGCGCCAGCGCCTCGCTGATCACCGCGGCCTGGCCCTCCACGCCGGGCGCGCTGAACGCCACCTTGGCCGCGCCGTCGTTGTTCACCGCGCTCCCGCGGATCACCGCGCGGATGGGGTCCCCGCCGCGCAGCGCGTCCACCAGCCGCTTCAGGACGACGACGCCGACCCCGTTGCCGCCGACCGTCCCGCCGCTCCGGACGTCGAACGGGCGGCAGTGCCCGTCCGGAGACGAGACGCTCCCCGGCGCGTACAGGTAGCCCGAGACGGTGGGCACCTGCACCGCGGCGCCGCCGGCCAGCGCCACGTCGAACTCGCCGCGCAGCAGCCCCTGCGCGGCCAGGTGGATCGCCACCAGCCCGGTGCTGCACCCGGTCTGCACGCCCAGGGCGGGGCCGCCCAGGTCCAGCTTGTAGGCCACGCGGGTGGCCACGAAGTCGTTGGCGGTGTTGAGCTTGAGCTGGAACTCGCCCGTCGCCGCCATCACCGCCGGGTTGCCGCGCACGTGGAGCTGCGCGTAGCTCGACCCCGCCGCGCCCGCGAACACCGCGGCCGCGCCGGGGATGCGCGCGGGGTCCCACCCGGCGTCTTCGAGCGCTTCCCAGGCGCACTCCAGGAACAGGCGGTGCGCGGGCTCCAGCGTCTCGGCCTCGCGCGGCGAATAGCCGAAGAACGCGGCGTCGAAACCCTCCACGTCGTTCAGCTTGCCCGTGGCCTTCACATAGTGCGGATCGGCGAGCACCTCGTCGGGATAGCCGGCGGCGCGCAGTTCGTCGTCGCTGAAGAAGGTGATGCTCTCGCGCCCCTCGCGGAGGTTGCGCCAGAAGGTGCCGGGGTCGTCGGCGCCCGGAACCCGCAGCGCCACCCCGATCACCGCCACGTCCCACTCGCCGCCGCCCTCGCCGTGCGGCGCGCCGGGGGTGGGTTGAAGATCGGCCTGCTCGGTCATGCTCATGCGTCAGGATCTATGTGTGTACGTCAGGACGTTCTGGCGAATCGTGGCGGTGCGGCAGGCACTCGCGCATGCCGCGGCGGCCCCCTCTCCCCGGCCCTCTCCCCCCAAAAACTGCCTGGGGGGAGAGGGTGACGCGGCGAGATGTGACTGCGCGTTTCCTCGGCGCGGCGCCCCCTCCGCTCGCTCCGGCTGGCAC
>Ga0207706_10000525_pt1 | contig 40612 bp, 39 predicted proteins | sample KBSC53metaG_FD_184318 | JGI IMG/M metagenome (GOLD analysis project Ga0207706, IMG submission 184318) | Corn rhizosphere microbial communities from Kellogg Biological Station, Michigan, USA - KBS C5-3 metaG (SPAdes) (version 2) | ecosystem: Host-associated > Plants > Roots > Rhizosphere > Soil ... | reverse complement strand
CGTCCTCGGGCGTGGCGGCGAGCGGGGTGAAGCGGTCGCGGAAGTGCTCGGCGCGCGCGTTCGCCACCTCCATGAAGCCGCCGTACCGGCCGGCGCTGATGAACGGCTGCGCGTACAGCTGCAGCGACAGGGTGGGCGAGAAGGTCTGGTTGAAGCGCGCACTCATCCCCACCGTCTCCTGCTTCAGCGCCGAGAAGAGGTAGTGCGTGGTGCCGGCGTCGTCCTGCGGCGCGTCCACGTACTGCCAGCCGCCGGCCGAGCGGTTGTAGAAGGGCCCCAGGCGCAGCTCGGTGCTCGAGGTGGGCCGCCAGTTGAGGCTGAGGGAGGTTTCCCAGCGGCGGCCGCCGCTCTCCTCTTCCTTCGCCCACCCCCAGTACAGCTCGCCGTTCAGCGGCTTGCGGCTGTCGCTGTACACGCCCGCCCAGCCGTTGGTGCTTCCCGGGCGGCGGATGGAGGGCCCGCCGCGCAGCGCGCCGGTGCTCACCGCCGGCAGGTCGCGGTTGACGCCGCCGTAGAAGCCCCAGTAGCTCTTCAGCTGCGCCGAGCCGTTCACGTTGCCGCCGCGCGCCGCCCGCTCGCCGCCGAAGGTGCGCTGGTCCCAGAAGTTGGTGTTGACGTTGAAGCGGCGGAACGGGCCCACCGGGGTGAACTGGCGGTACTGGAAGTAGCCGGCGTTCATCATCTCGTCGGCGTCGCGCTGGTAGCCCAGGTCGTTCACCTCGAAGCCCGGCGAGCGGACGATGCCCAGCACGCCGCCCTGCCAGTGCCCCTTCACCCGCCCCACCATGTAGCTCCCCGCCCAGCCGCGCAGCGAGGTGGCCGCCGAGTCCACGCGCAGGTGCCCCGCGTCCGGCCGCTGGAAGTAGCGCGCGGGCGACTCCTGCAGGGCGACGATGGCGTCGGTGCTCCCCTGCACGGTGGACGCGAGGACGAAGCCCTGCGCCAGCCACGCGTCGTTCCCCCAGCGGTGGCTGAAGTCGGCCCCGCCGGCCCAGGCGTCGGACGGAAGGTCCTGCATCCCCGTGGACGAGAGGGAGCGGTGCACGCCGGTGCCCACGAAGCCGATCTGCGTGCGGCCGCCGCGCAGGTCGCGCCGGGCGCGGAACACGCCGTAGCCGGTCATCGGCTCCACCACGCCGCTGAAGCGCCGCGCGTCGTCGCCCACCGCGCGCCCGTTCTCTTCCGCCGTCAGCGCGGTCAGCGCGCCCACCGACCAGCCGCCGCCCACCCGGCCCGAGAGCTTGGCCGCGCCCAGGATGGTGGTCTGCCCCGGCTGCTCGGTGAACTCGCCGTCGATGGAGCCGTGCGGCGTGCGGCCGATGCGGCGCGAGTAGAAGAGCGTTTCGGTGTTGTCGTCGCCCAGGCCGATGCCGAAGCGGAAGATGTCGGCGCCCTCGGTGAAGAAGGGCCGCTTCTCGGCGAAGAAGCTCTCGTACTGGGTCAGGTTCACCTGGCTGGGGTCCGCCTCCACCTGCCCGAAGTCGGGGTTGATGGTGGCGTCGAGGGTCAGGTCGCTGGTGATGCCGTACTTCACGTCCATCCCCGCCGAGCCGCGGAAGTGGTTGGCGGCGTAGAAGGGGTCGGCGCCGCTGCCGGGGGCGCGGGTGACGCCGCTCACCGTGTAGGGGAGCAGCTCCAGCCGCCGCGGGCTGGGCAGGCCGCGCATCCCCAGCAGCCGGCCGAAGCGGGCCACGGCGCGGCTGTCGTCGCGCTTGACCGGGGCCCAGTAGCTGACCTCGTTCACGCGCTGCACGATGCGCGCGGCCTCGAACCCCCACACGCCGTCGCCGCCCGGCGCGAAGCGCAGCGCGGAGAGGGGGATGCGCAGTTCGGCGCTCCAGCCGTGCTCGTCGCGGCTCACGGCGCTCTCCCACACCGCGTCCCAGCTCGAATCGTCGTCCGACCCGTCGGCCACGATGAAGTCGCGCTTGACGCCGGCGGGGTTCACGGCGAAGGCGTAGGCGGTGCGCTGGTCGTGGCGGCTGTCGAACGCCACCAGCAGCCAGTCGCTGGACGAATCCTCGTCGCGCCGGGTGAGCTGCGCGCGGATCTTCCCCGGCTCGGGGTCATCGGCGCGCAGCGCCACGTACACCGCGTTGTCGTCGAAGGCCACGCGCACCACGGTGGGGAAGCGCGAGGGCCTCCCCTCGTCGGGGTCCTTCTGCGTGAAGCCGCCCGACGAGTCGGCCGCGGCCCAGGCGGCGTCGTCCAGCCGCCCGTCCAGCGTGGGCGCGGCGACGGTCGCGGGGAGGCGGTAGGCGTTCAGCACCGCGACCGCGCTGTCGGGCGTGGCGGCGGTGGCGAGCGAGAAAAGGGAAAGAACGGCACCCAGCATGAGTCCAGCTTCGGCTGTCTGGGGTTGACGATCGAATGGGAGAGGTGAGCGGCTGCTCGGTTGCCCCTACGGCCTCCCCTCCGGATCGGTTTCATCCCCATCACCCCATCCATCCATCTCGCCCGGCGTATGGTCATTCAAACCGCAACCGCAACTGCGGGGGTCTCACGGAGGGACGGAGGAACGGAGGAGACCGGAGCAAGGGAGAACCAGTCGCGATTCGCGGTTCCGCTCTTTCGCCATGCCGCCGTCGAGCACGATGTTCGCCGCCGTGCGACCGTGAGAGACGCGACGAAGTTCTTGCAGTTTCCGTTTCTCCGTTCCTCCGTGAGACCCAAAGCGGGATCCCGTCGGGGAAGATACCGGCCGCAACGAGAGAGGCACGGAGCCGCTGGCGTGCGGCCCCGTGCCTAGTCGTCCGATCGCGCCGTCGTGCAGCCGGCTCTACCGCCGCAGCAGCCGCACGTCGCCGGAAAAGGTCTGCGCGGTGACGCGGGCGTCGCCGCCGCCGATGATCACCCGCGCCTCGCGGCGGGAGGGCCGGGTGACGCGCGCCCCGGGGTAGTCGGACTCGATGTCGCCGCTGAAGGTGGTGAAGTCCACGGCGGCGCTGGCGCCCGCGGGCATCTGCAGGGTGATGGTGCCGCTGTGCGTGGTGAGCTCCAGGTCCGAGCCGCGGGCCAGGTCGCCGATGATGGTGATCTCGCCCGACACCGTCTGGAACGAGCCGGAGAGCCCCCGCCCCGTCACCCGCACGTCGCCGCTCACGCTGTTGACCTCGGCGCGGCCGCGCATCGACGCCACCTCCACGCTCCCGCTCACCGAACCGGCCTCCACCTCGCCCGCGGCGGCGGTCACCCGCACCACGCCGCTCACGCTGTGCGCCTCCACCCGGTCGCGCACCGTGCCGCCCACCGTGACGCTCCCGCTCACCGAGTTGGCCTCCACCCGGTCGGCGTCGGCGATCACGTCCACCGTGCCGCTCTTGGTGTCGGCGCCGATCTCGCGCGACCGGTTGTTGGCGATGCGGATCGCGCCGCTCACGCTGTGCACCTCCACGTCGCCCTCCAGCCCCTCGGCCTGCGCGTCGGCGCTGACCGTGTTCACCTCCACGTCGTTGCGGACGGGAACCCGCACCTCCAGCCGCAGGTCGCGGTTGCTGCCCGATCCGTGGCCGCGCGGGTACACCACGCGCACCACCACGTTGCCGCCCTCGTCGTCCACCTCCACCCGCTCGCCCGCGCCGCCGAGCTGGCCGGTCACCTGCACCTGGTTGCGGGTCCACCCGGTCACCCGGATCTGTCCGGAAACCGCGTGCACCTCCACGGTGCCCGTGGGGTCGGCCGCGACCGACTGGTTCACCTGCTGCGCCGCCGCGGCGCTCACGCCCGCGCCCAGCAGCGCGGCGGCGGCGATCATCGTCTTCACCCGCATGGCTCCGTCTCCCGTGGCTATCCTTCAGGCCGTCAGATCTCCACCGCCTGGCGGAGAACCTTGACCTTGGCGTCGTAGGTGGCCGAGAGCATGTCGATCAGCTCGCGGCTGTTGGGGTCCTTTTCCAGCGCCGCCCGCGACTCGGCGATCGCCGAGTCGATGATGCGGAGGTTGCGCTCCAGCGTTTCGGCCGTCTCGGGCGCCATCTGCCCGCGCTTCGCGTCCAGCACCCGCTGCAGGTCGGCGATGGCGCTCTGGTAGTCGCGCTCGGCCGGGCGGAAGGCCGCGAAGGCCGTGGGCGCCGCCTTCCCCCCGCCCGCCGCCGGCGCCTGCACCGGCGCGGTGGGCGCCTGCACCGCCGGGTCCGCCGTCCGACCCTGCGCGCCCTGCCGCGGCGTGACCACCACCGGGTTGAGCGCCACCTGGCCGCCGGGCTGCGCCGGGTGCTCGCGGACGATCCGGGCCGTGATGGCACTGGATCCGGCGACCAGCACCAGCGCGGCCGCGATCTGCATCGCCCAGCGCGGCGGCTGCCAGTGGCGGCGCCGCGGGGCCAGCGGGATCACCCTGGGGTCGTCCTCCATCACCGCCAGCGGCGCGGCGCGCGCCTCCAGCCGCGGGGCGATCCCGGCCCACAGGTCGCGCGGCGGGGCGATGGCCCGCGGGAGCGTGGCGGCCTGGCCCAGCAGCGCCTGGATGGCGTCCACCTCGGCCCGGCAGTCGTCGCAGGCGTCCACGTGGCGCTGCACCAGCACCCGCTCGATGTCGGGAAGCTCGCCGCTGGCGAAGTCGTCGAGCCGTTCCACTGCCTGTTCGTGCGTCATCGTTCCAGTGCCTCCCTCAGGAGCCGGCGCGCCCGGTGGAGCTGCGCCTTGCAGGTCCCCACGGCCAGGCCGTGGAGCTCCGCGATCTCTTCGTGCTTGTACCCTTCCACGTCGTGCAGAACGAACACCGTGCGCGCGCCCGGCGGGAGCTGCGCGATGGCACGCTCCAGGTCCATCGAGTGCCCGGGATCGGGCGTGCGGCCGGGGGTCTCGTACGCCGTCAGGTCGTCGGTGCTGAACACCTTGCCGATGCGGATCCCCTCGGCGCGGCGGCTGCCCAGCACCACGTTCACCGCCAGCCGGTGCAGCCAGGTGCTGAACGCGCTCTTCCCCTCGAACGTCGGCAGCTTCTCCCAGGCGCGCACGAACACGTCCTGCGTCAGCTCTTCGGCCCGCCCGCCGTCGCCCGTCATGCGCAGGCAGAGGGCGAACACCCGGTCCACGTTGTCGCGGTAGAGCTTCTCGAAGGCGGCCACGTCGCCCTGCTGCGCCCGCTGGACGGTTCCGTCCACGGCAGCCGTCGGGGCTTCGTTTTCAACCAGCATCGTCGCCATCGAGCGGGGCCGGAGAGGGTTGCGCAGTCATTCCGCTGCCCCTCTGATGCACGGCGTTCAAGGTTGGTTTAAATCGACTTGCGATGGATCGCGGCCACGGCGGCCGGACGGGCGACGGGGCCCGGAGCGCGCCACGGTGCGGCGCGGGATGACGGGACTGCATGGAGGGCCTGCGGGTGGTGCGTGGCGATGGGTGCTCCCGGCGCGAGCGTCCGGAAAGCGATGCGGAGGAAGAGGATAAGATAACAGCGCGGCGCGGTTTCGTCGCGAGGGCGGCGGAAGCGAGTGCATTTCGGAACAGAGGGGGCGCCGCTCGTGCGAGGGCGCCCCCGTTGTTCAACGATTGAATTGAACGTCTGGTTGGGTCAACTCGAACCCGTTGCGGCCCCGCGCGGATCGTCGCGACCCGCCGCAGTGCCTGAGTCCAGCGGGGTGGGATCGGCTTTGGGCTCGGCGAGATACTCCTTCAGCATCGGCGGCACTTCGGGGAGGGTGCTGGCGACCTTTCGGAGCTGCGTGCGCGTGACCTCCTGCAGCCGTGCGATCTCGGCACTGTGCGCCTCCTGGCGTGCGAGCATTTCCTCTGTCAGTTGCTGGATGGACTTATGCTCCGTCATCCATTTCCTCCCCCCCGTCGTCCATGCCGATCACTGCGCCGGAGCGTACCGGCGCAGCGAAGGGATTGGGTGCGGCGAGATATTCCTGCAAGGCTGGCGGCACCACCGGGAGCGTGCTGGCGACCCGCCGCAGCGACGCGCGCTTGACCTCTTCCCACGCGGCGATCTCGGCCTTGAGCGCTGCCTGCCGCTCGGCCATCTCCGACCTCAACTGCCGGATGATTTCACGCTTCGTCATCGGCATCTCCTGCGGTTCCGGCCTGCTCGACCATCACAGCGAGGCTGTCCACACGTTTGATCACGTCATCGATCCGCTGATTCACCCTTTCCATCTGCTGACCTGTCGATAGATCGCTATCCACCAGCGAAGCCGTCGCCTCCACTCCTGCAATCTTCCCGCCTAGCTGCCTGAGACGGGGAAGCGGTCCGGTGATCATCGCCTTCGCGTTCGCGGGCCGGAAGAATCTCAGGACGTTGAGGATGAAGATATACAGAAGGCACAGGAAGATGATCAACAGCCCGATGCGCAGCGTCCACACCATCGGCCACCAGCCGAAGATGCCGTGGAGAACGCCCTGGTCCGCGGCGCGGGCTGCCTTCAACGCTGAACAGCACGTCTGGATCATGACCGGACTGGCGAAGGCGAGACGATCGAACCACACCGGGAAGAAGATAGATGTCCACTCCACTCACATCCACCGGCGCAAACGCGCGTGCGCGCGCAACTGAACGACCTATCAAACGTGGATCTCGAAACGCCGCAACGTCAAAAATCGGCGGGGGAACGGCCACTCGTGCCGCTCCCCCGCCGAACTGAGCCAATCTTCGGACGCGTGCCGTCAATCCCCCGCCACGGGTGCGACGGACTCGGAGACCAACTCGGTGCGGGCCAGCTCCAGCTCCACCGCCGCGGGGGCGAGGGGCGCCACCGCGGCCAGCGGGCGCCCCCACAGCACCTGCCGCACCCGCCAGAGCAGGAGCAGGCCGACGACGGCGAGCGAGAGCGTGAGCCCCGCCCAGATCCCCACGTGCCCCAGCCGGGTGTGGAAGCCCAGCGCGTACGCCACCGGGATCCCGATCCCCCAGTAGCCCAGCAGGGTGATCCACATCGGCCCCCGCGTGTCGGCCGCGCCGCGCAGCACGGAGAGGCCCGTCACCTGCGCCCCGTCGAACACCTGGAAGAGCGCGGCCATCAGCATCAGCCCCGTGGCGTAGGCCACGATCTGCGGATCGCCCGTGTACAGGCCGATCAGCGTGCGCGGCAGCAGGAGGAACGCCAGCGCGCAGGTGGCCATGAACCCCAGCGACACCGCGTACGCCGCCACCGCCGCCCGGTGCACCCCGCGCGGGCTGCGCGCGCCCAGGTGATGGCCCACGCGGATGGTGCCCGCGGCGCTGGCCCCCACCGCCACCATGAAGGTGGCCGAGGCGATGCTGATCACCACGTTGTGCGCGGCCAGCTGCACCGGGCCCAGCCACCCCATCATCACCGCGGCGAACGAGAAGGTGCCCACCTCGGCCCCGATCTGCGCGCCGATCGGGCCGCCGATCTTCACGATCCGCGCGATCCGCCGGAAGTCCGGCCGGACGCGGGTCCCCCGGAACGGCGACAGCTCGGGGTGGAAGGCCACGTAGCCCGCCATCACCAGCAGGATCGACCAGCGCACCAGACTGGTGGACAGCCCCGACCCCGCCACGCCCAGCGGCCGGATCCACCCGGGAACGCCGAAGATCAGCACGCGGTTGCCGAGGGCGTTCACCGCCACGCCCACGAACATGATGGTCATGGCCACGCGCGTGCGGCCCATCCCGTCCAGGTACTGTCGCAGCGCCATGAACCCCATCAGCGGGAGCACGCCGGGCGCCATGGCCACCATGAAGCGCCCGGCCAGCCGCGCCACCTGCGCGTCCTGCCCCAGCGCCCGCGCGATCGTCCCGCCGGCGAGCATCGCCAGGGTGACCGGCACCGCCAGCAGCAGCGCCAGCCACAGCCCCTGCACCGCCACGCGGCGGCACTCTGCGCGGTCGCCGGCGCCCCACGCCTGGCTCACCAGCGGGGTCATCCCCATCAGCATCCCGCTCAGGGTGACCAGCAGCGCCACGTGCACGCCGTTGCCCAGCCCGGCGGCGGCCAGGCTCTGCGCGCCCAGCGGGGCCACCATGATCACGTCGGTGGTGTTCATCGCCACGCCGCCCAGCTGGCTCACGATGATGGGGCCCGCCAGCCTGAGCAGCGCCCGGATCTCGTGCAGCTGCAGGCGCGTCCGCCTCGCGCGCCCCGGCGGCGGTTCCTGCGGAGGCCTCCCGCGGGCCTTCGCCGCCCTGACCATGGTTCCGTTCATCCCTCACCACCCGTTCTTCTTCGAGAGGTTCTCCGGCCGCCGGACTACGATGCCAGAACGCCGAGGGGCCCCGCGGCCGTCTTGTCCGCGGGGCCCCTGCTCGTCCGCCGTTGTGCTGGCGGGCCGGCGACTCTAGTTGCGTTCCTGTGCGGCCTGCGCGGCCTGGATGGAAAGCAGCCGGGTGTCACCGGACGAGATCAGGGCTTCCGCGAAGTCCTGGCGCTCTTCGATGGTGCACAGGCGTCCGTCGATGGACGCCAGCGACTCGCGAATGCGTACCAGGTCGTACGGGTCGGTATTGGCCTGCTTCAGCTTGTGCTGGGTCATCACCTCCAGCAGCCCGCCGAGCCGCTTCGTTACGGGCCGCAGGATCAGCACGCCACCTGTGGTGAGGATGGCGGTGACCAGCACGGCCAGCGTTACGATGTCTCCGGAATTCATCGAATCTCCTTCGGCGGCTTTCGGCACCGGGCGTCCGCGGCACCGCGCCGCGGAGTACCCCTCTTTCGCAAACGTAATCGAACGTCGCGCCCTGGGGCAACACCCTTGGACGGATCCAGCGCTGGCGGCAGGTGATCGCGCCCATTCCGCCCCGGGTGAGAGGCAGTTCTCGTCGGGCGGGCGATGAAGCGGAGGCGGAGGACGTTGGGGGTCACACGGAGCAGCGGAGGCGAAACGGAGCAGCGGAGAACTGCAACGACCCGTCGAAGATCTCCTTGCCCGCTCGTTCCGGGTGAGATTCGCAGTCGCTGTCCGCAGTTCTCCGCTGCTCCGTTGCTCTCCGCTGCTCCGTGTGACCTGCTGTTGCGGTTTCGTGCTTAGACGGTCTGCGCGTCGGAGCGCACGGGGACGGGCGCGCGGCGGGCGGTCTTCTTCTTCCGCGCCGCGATCCATCCGGGCACGCGCAGGGCCAGGAGGAGGGCGAGCACGGCGGCGTAGACCAGCGGCTCGCGCACGTCCTTCTTCACGCCCCACAAGAAGTGGATCACGCCCAGCGCCGCGGCGGCGTAGACCAGCCGGTGCAGCCGGGTCCACCGCTTCCCCAGCCGGCGGATCCACCCTTTGGTCGAGGTGACGGCGAGCGGCGTGAGCAGCACCAGCGCGGTGAAGCCGGCGGTCACGTACGGGTGCTTGGCCACGTCTTCCACGATGTACCCCGGCGCGAACCCCTGGTCGCCCAGGTAGATCAGGAAGTGCAGGCAGGCGTAGAAGTAGGCGAACAGCCCCAGCGGCCGCCGCGCGGAGATGATGCCGTTCCACCCCGTCAGCCGCCGGACGGGCGTCACCGCCAGGGTGCAGAGGAGGAGGACCAGCACCGCCTTTCCCGTGCGGTGGGTGATGTCCTTCACGGGGTCGGCCTCCAGCCCGCCGGTGGCGCCCGCGAAGAGGAGCAGGGCCAGCGGCAGAAGCCCGCCGATCCAGACGGCGGGCTTCAGCAGCTTCTGCAGGGTGGATTCGGCCGTCCGCCACTCCGTCACGCTCAGAAGAACCTCCGCAGGTCCATCCCCCGGTAGAGCGACGCGACCTGCTCGGCGTAGCCGTTGAAGGGGAGCGTGTCGCGCCGGCGGAACCAGCCGTCGCCGATGCGGCGCTCGCGGGCCTGGCTCCAGCGCGGGTGGTCCACCTGCGGGTTCACGTTGGCGTAGAAGCCGTATTCGTCGGGCGCGGCCTTGTTCCACGCGGTCGCCGGCTGCTGCGCGGTGAAGCGGATGCGCACGATCGACTTGATCGACTTGAAGCCGTACTTCCACGGCACCACCAGCCGCAGCGGCGCGCCGTTCTGCGCCGGGAGCGGGCGGCCGTAGATCCCCGTGGCCAGCAGCGCGAGCGGGTGCATCGCCTCGTCCATCCTCAAGCCCTCGGTGTAGGGCCAGTCCAGGATCTGGCGGCGCTCCCCGGGCATCTGCACCGGGTCCATCAGCGTGGTGAACTCCACGTAGCGCGCCGACGGCTGCGGCTGCGCGCGGGCGATCACCTGGCGCAGCGGGATGCCGTCCCAGGGGATCACCATCGACCACGCCTCCACGCAGCGGAAGCGGTAGGTGCGGTGCTCCACCCGGTACGGCTTCACCAGGTCGTCGTATGCGTAGCGCCCCGGCCGCGCGCACAGCCCGTCGATCTGCACCGTCCACGGGCGCGGCTTGAGCGTCCTGGGCGCGTTCTCGGCCGGGTCGCTCTTGTCGGTGCCGAACTCGTAGAAGTTGTTGTAGGTGGTGATCTCTTCCCAGCTGTTCGGCTTGTCGTCCTGCGCGGCTTCCGCGCTGGAACAGGCGGCCAGCGACGCGGGCGCGCCCAGCGCGACCGCCCCGGCGGCGAGGCCCAGGAACCTGCGCCGATCGAGATAGTCCCGCTCCGGCGTGATCTCCGACGATCGCGTGTCGTCCGGCCTGCGGATCAGCATCGCTCCCTCGCTCCGTTCATGCCCCTGCCGCTGGTGTGGGATGGCGATCGTTATAGCGCCGCCCCCGCGGCCGGGTTCCGGGCAGGCCGCGGGGGCGGGCCGAGTCTGCGCCGTGCGCCGCGGATCTCCGGCACCTCCACGACGCGGACGCCGCGCGGCGGGCTCTCCACCGCCTGCACGAGCGCGGCCACCATGGCGTCCAGCGTCACCAGCCCCAGCCGCCGCGCCGTGTCGCGCGTAGACGGCAGGCGCTCGGCCACCCAGTACATCGGCGCCAGCAGGTACGGCCAGCGGTGGCCGGGGCCCAGCACGTACCAGGGACGTACGAAGGTGGCATCCAGGCCGGATTCGCGCACCAGCGCCTCGCACCGCGCGCGGACGCCCACGTAGGCCTGCATCGCCGGCGCCGGCTGCGCCACGCTCACGTAGACGAAATGCGCCACATCGGCCGCCCGCGCCGCGATCACCGACTCGCGCGCCGACACGAAGTCCACGCGCTCGAACTCCGCGGCCTTGCGGGGATTGGGGTGCGGCGTGCCGACCAGCTGCACGAACGTCTCGCCCGCCCGTACCGCAGCGGCGAACGTACGGTGGTCCAGCGCGTCGCCGGTGACCGGTTCAGCGCCGGGCGGCGATCTGCCCTCGGAGCCGGGGCGGACCAGCGCGCGGACGCCGTGTCCCCGCGCCAGCAGCTCGGCGACCAGGCGCCGGCCCACGTAGCCGGTGCCGCCGGTGATGAAGATGTCGGCCATCGATCGTACGATGCCTCCGCCGGATGCGAGGTTACGTGCCGGACGCAGCAGGGGGCGCGGTCGCCCGCGCCCCAATCTACGTCCGCCGCCGCCCGCCGGATCGCTCCGGCGGGTTCGCGGCCAGCGCCTCGAGCCGGGCGACGCGCTCTTCGACCGCAAACTGCAACTACGGGTGCGGGCGTGTCCCTCCGCTGCGCTCCGGGCCGGGCTGCGCGCATCCCTCACGCAAAAGCTCGTCGCGGCGATGGTTACGGCGGGTTGAAACCCGCCGCTGGAACCTCGGGAAGTCCGCCTTCGCGGACTGCTGGTCTCCACCCGTGCGACCATCCGGCATCCACCGATCCCGAATCCCCCCACCCGGACACGCATCCGGTCACACCAGACCTGGGGCGTGAATCCCACCCCGCAGGCCGCCTGGACCGCCCCTCCCCCAGGCGGTTTTCGGCGGTTGGGGGGGAGGGGCAGCGCGGGCGAAGCCTCGCGCGGGGAGAGGGCCCGCCCGTCAGTACCCCTTCAGCCGCAGCGTCAGCTTCCCCGGCACGCCCTTCGCCGCCGGGCGCACGCCGGCCGAGTGCGTCCCGCCCGCGCGCTCGGCCGCCTGCTCGCCGCCGACGGACGCGTCGGCCGTGATCCCGTCGCCGCCCGCACCGCCGCCCGGGCCCGTGCCTGCGTCGTCTTCGTCCTTCGCGTGCAGCAGCGACATGGCGATCGAACCTCCGATCAGGGTGGCGATCACGGCCAGCGACACCAGCACGGGCACGTGGAACACGTCGGCCAGCATCATCTTGGCGCCCACGAACACCAGCACCAGCGCCAGCCCCGCCTTCAGGTACACGAAGCGGTGGACGACCCCCGCGAGCAGGAAGTACATCGACCGCAACCCCAGGATGGCCATCACGTTGCTGGTATAGACCAGGAACGGGTCGCGCGTGACCGCGAAGATCGCGGGGATCGAATCCACCGCGAACACCAGGTCCGTCACCTCCACCATCACCAGCGCCAGCAGCAGCGGCGTGGCCATGCGCCGCCCGTTCTCGCGCGTGAAGAAGCGCTGCCCGTCATACGCCGCCGACACCGGGACGATGCGGCGCACCAGCCTGAGCACCGGGTTGTGCGCGGGGTCGAAGCCCTCGTCCCTGCGGACGGCCAGCTTGATTCCGGTCAGCAGCAGGATGCCGCCGAACAGGTAGATCACCCAGTGCCACCGCTCCAGCGCGTACGCCCCCGCCGCGATGAAGCCGCCGCGCATCACCAGCGCGCCCAGGATCCCCCAGAACAGCACCCGGTGCTGGTACTTCTCGGGCACCGCGAAGTACGAGAAGATCAGCGCGATCACGAAGATGTTGTCGACCGCCAGCGACTTCTCCACCAGGTAGCCGGTGAGGAACTCCAGCGCCGGCTGCCGCCCCGCGAACGCCCAGATGGCGGCGTTGAACAACAGCGCCACGCACACCCACACCGCGCTCCAGCCGGCGGCCTCGCGCAGGCTCACCCGGTGCGCCTTGCGGTGGAACACCCCAAGGTCCAGCGCCAGCAGCAACAGCACGAAGCCGTTGAAGCCGACCCAGAACCAGATGCTGGTTGCCACTGCCTCCTCCTCCGTTGCGGTGGGGCCGGAGGGGCGCGCGAAAAGGCGAGACCCCTACGGCACGACTGAACGTGCTCGTAGTGGTCTCGCCGAGGTATCCCCTCACCTCCCGCGCGCCCGGAAGCGGTGCAAACGCTTCGTCCTGACGTCCGCGCGGTACCGGGCCCCGCTCCTCGCGGCCCCCGGCGGGCTACTTCCCACAGAGTATGACTGTGCGACAAAGTATATGGCACTGTTCGGGCCGGGTCAACCGGATTCGCGCCCTCTCCGCCGCTCCCTCATCCTTCGCTAATGGAAGGATTCACAACGAATTGGCTCCCATCCGCCGTCGGTTCGCCCTCCGCGCCCGCCGCTTGCGGTCAATGCCGCGGGACGAAAACGCGTCGATGGATCGGTCGTGGGATGGCGAGGAGAGTGCAGATGAGCGGAGCGAGCGCGGGGCGGCTGTTCGTCGGCGTTCCCTTCCCGGCGGAGTTGCGGAACGGGCTGGAGACGCATCTCCGCGCCACCTTCGGCGAACGGATGCCGGGGCGCGCGGTGGTGCCGGCGAACCGGCACCTGACCCTGCGCTTCCTGGGCGACACCGACGCCGCCCGCCTCCGCGCGCTGACCGGCGAGTTGCGGCGCGTGGACGGCGGGCCGCGCTTTCCACTGTCGCTGGCCGGCCTCGGCGCCTTTCCGCGCCCGGCGCGCGCCACCGTGCTCTGGATCGGCGTGGGCGACGGCCAGGCGGAGCTTCGCGCGCTCGCCGCGAAGGTGGAAGACGCGGCCGTCCGCGCCGGCTTCGCGCCCGAGCCCAAGCCGTACTCGCCGCACCTCACGCTCAGCCGGCTGAACCCGCCCGCCGACCTGCGCCGGGCGATCGAGGCCGCGCCCCCGTTCGGCGGGAGGATGACGGTGGACGGCTTCGTCCTGTTCCGCAGCCACCTGGGCGGCGGCCCGCCGCGCTACGAGCGCGTGGAGCACTTCCCGCTGTCGTGAATCGATCCCTGTCAAAGGAGGCGACCGATGCCCGGCCACGAGCGGTACGACGACCCGAAGGTGGAAGCGATCATCGAGCAGCGGCTCCCCGGCTGGCGGCGGGAGGGCGCGTACCTGGCCCGCACCTACCAGACGGGAGAGTGGAGCCGCACCATGCTGCTGGCCAACGCCATCGCCTACCTGGGCGAAAAGGCGTGGCACCACCCCGACCTGTTCCTGGGCTACCCCAGCGTGAAGGTGCTGCTCACCACCCACGACGCCGCCGGCATCACCGCCCGCGACGTGGCGCTGGCCGAGGAGATCGAGAAGCTCGCCCGCTGGCTCCCCGACCCCGAGATCTTCAAGGACGTGGAGCACTGGTTCGACTGAGGCGGGTCAGTCCGCCGCAGCCGCACTTTCCTCGTCCGCGCCGCCGCCACGCCCCAGCGGCTTCGGCGGCACGGCCGAGGCCACGATCGCGCCGATCTCCTGCGGCGTGGCGCCGAGCGCAAGGAGCCCGCGAAAGAGCAGGTCCAGCGAAACGGACGGGCTGCCACGCTCCATCTTCGCCACGCGCGATTGGCTCGACCCGATGCGTCGGGCGAGTTGCGCCTGCGTCAGATCTTTCGCCAACCGACGCTCTCTGAGCGCATCGCCGAGTTCCAGATGGATTTCGATGATCGCCGCTGCTTCGTCGGTGAGCCCCAGGAACTCCTGGACTGTACCGAATCGCCAGCCGGCGGCTTCGAGCCTCCTTTGCGTCTCTTCATCCATCGTCAACGCTCCTGGTCTTGATCGTAACGCCGCAGCCGCATGCGACACGACGCCTTGATGTGCTCGGGCGTCCGCTGCGTCGTCTTCGCGAAGACCTCGGCTACCACCACGTGCTCAGGATCGATTCGGTAGATGAGCCTCCACTCGTGATCCCGATCGGTGATCCGCAGTTCATGACAACGTTTTCACCCCGCCCATGTAGCCCACCGTCTTGGCCTGATCGTCCATTCACTCTCCTATGTCAATTCTGACATACAGCCAACGCCCAACCGCGCTTCACCATCGATCAGGAGGCGTAAACTACCCGAATCCTCACTTGTACACAATGTTTATCTACAACCAAAATTCCTTGCTTGACTCCCGACGGCATGTTGTCGTCAGCGGCCCGATGAGCGCGCAACCGGCCGGATATGTACAGGCGTAACCAACACTCATCCAATCAATTAATCACGGTGACACGTGAAGGGCCCTGGAAGCCTTAAACCGCCGAGCTGGCACCGCGGGATCGCTCTCCATCCCACAGCGGCCACTGCTGGCACGCATCTCTCTGAGCCGCAGGGGTCACGTGCGACAGAGGCTTTGCAACACAGGCTGAAGGGGAGGCGGGGGATGCAGCTGGAAGGGCGGGTGGCGCTGATCACGGGCGCGGGCGAGGGGATCGGGCGGGCGGCGGCCAGGCTGCTGGCGAAGGAAGGCGCCAGGATCGGCGCGCTGGGTCGGCACACCGACGACCTGCAGAAGGTGGTCGACGAGATCGAGAAGGACGGCGGCGAGGGCACCGTGCTCTGCGCCGACATCGGCAAGCCGGAAGAGATGGAGGCGGCGGTCGAGCAGCTGGTGGACGCCTACGGCCGCATCGACTTCGTGTTCGCCAACGCGGGGGTGAACGGCGTCTGGGCGCCGATCGAGGAGTTGGAGCCCGAGGAGTGGCAGCAGACCATCGGCATCAACCTCTCGGGCACCTTCTACACCATCAAGTACGCCGTGCCGCACCTCAAGAAACAGGGCGGCTCGGTGGTGATCACCAGCTCGGTGAACGGCACGCGCATCTTCAGCAACACCGGCGCGACGGCGTATTCCACCACCAAGGCCGGCCAGGTGGCGATGGGGAAGATGCTGGCGCTGGAGCTGGCCCCGTCCAGGGTGCGGGTGAACATCATCTGCCCGGGCGCGATCGAGACCGAGATCGACGACAACACCGAGAAGCGCGACCTGGAAAAGGTGAAGGTGCCGGTGGAGTTCCCCGAGACCCACCAGCCCCTCGCGCGCGGCCCGGGAACGGCCGAGCAGGTGGCACGGCTGGTGCTGTTCCTGTTCAGCGACGCCTCCGACCACATCACCGGCACCGAGATGTGGATCGACGGGGGCGAGTCGCTGCTCAAGGGTTGACGCGGCAGGCACTTGCGGAAGGATCGGCGGATGGCGTCGGAGGTCACCCCGAGCGAGGCGGAGAAGGCGGCGGGCGAGCACGGCGGCCCGCCGGCCACGCCCGGCGCCGCCGGCCGCGACCGCGCGCACGTCCACGCCGATGAAGGGGTGGACGAGGCGAGCGACGAGTCGTTCCCCGCCAGCGACCCGCCGGCCAGCACCCACACCCACGCCGGCCCGCCGCCGCACGGAACGCCGCCTGAGCCCGACCGGGAGGAAGGTTGAAGATCACGCTGCTTGCGGACGAGCGCATCCGGCTGGACGGGGGCGCCGGCCCCATGAGCATCGAGGCCGAGTCGGCCGAGATGACCTATTCGCCGTACCACATGCTGGCCAGCGCCCTGGCCACCTGCACCCTCTCCGTCCTCCACGCCTGGGCCACCAACGCCAGGCTGCCCACGGACGGGCTCGCCCTCGAGGTCGGCTGGAAGTTCGTGGAAGAGCCGCACCGCGTGGGGTCGATGCACGTGGACATCGAGTGGCCCGGGCTGCCGGAGAACCGGCTGACCGCCGCGAAACGCGTGGCCGACCTGTGCACGGTGAAGCAGACCTTCCTGCATCCGCCGCAGTTCAGCGAAGAGGTGAAGGTGCCGGGCGCGGCGGCGAGCCCCAGGGGGGTGGCGGCATGACCATCCCCGTGGTGCGCTTCGTGTTCGGCGGGCAGGCGTCGGACGTGGCGGGCTCGGGCCGGCCGTGGACGGTGGTCTACGACGGCCAGTGCAAGGTGTGCAACCGGCTGGTGAAGCTGCTGCGCAGGTGGGACCGGCACGGCGAGATCGAGGTGATCCCCTTCCAGAACACCACCGTGCTCGACCGCTTCCCCTGGATCCCCGCGGCCGCGTACGCGCAGGCGATGCAGCTGATCGGTCCGGGCGGACAGACGTGGCAGGGCGGCTACGCCATCGAAAAGCTGCTGGACATCCTCCCCTGGGGCGGGCTGCTGGGGTGGGCGTTCAAGCTCCCCTTCTTCGGCGAGCTGTTCAACCGCTTCTACCGCTGGTTCGCGCGCAACCGCTACAAGTTCGGCTGCGGCGAGCACTGCGCCCTGCGCCCCCAGCAGCTGGACTTCGGCGACCTGGACGAGGCGGCGTGACCTGCTGCCCCGCGCCGTTGCAGAAGTACAACCAGGTGTTTGGTTTAGGCGATCGGTCCAGCGTGGCGTAGCTTGCGAGGTGGAGATCGTTCCGGCAGACGCTGGACGTCCACCCCAAGGAGCCGCCAATGCGCCCGATCCGAATCATCCCGCCGCTGTTCGCCCTCGCGGCCGCGGCCGTCGTGCCCGCCCGCGCCGCCGCGCAGACCCCGCGCACCATCCCCGTCCGTCTGAGCGAATACCGCATCGACGTCGCCGACAGCGTGAAGACGGGCGACGTGGTGCTGGCGGTGACCAACGCGGGGCGCGAGGCTCACTCGTTCCAGATCCGCGGCCACCGCGCGCAGTTACGCACGCCGCTGATCCAGCCGGGGCAGGTCGTGAACGTGCCCACGCGGCTGATCGTGGGCGACTACCTGATGTACTGCGCCGTCAAGGCGAATGGCCAGGAGCACCGCAAGATGGGGATGGAGAAGCACGTCCGCGTCGTCTGGTGATGCGGGGCGCCAGAGAGACCGGCGGCGGCGGCGCCCCCTGCGAGGTGGCGCCGCCGTCGAGTTTCGGTTGATGGCAGACGGGATGCGGTGCTCTGGTCTCTGCTGTGCTGCGTGAGATCTGCCGTTGCCGGTGTATCAGGCGCATCGAGCGAATCATCTCCCCCCGCAGCGGAGAGCACGCGTGACGGATCCACAGCGCCCGGCGCACCACGGGCCCGACGGACGGTTTCGCATCCCCTGGCCGCTGGAGGTGGCCGACCAGCGCGACCGAGGCGGGATCCTGCGCTGGCAGTGGGAGCGGCTCACGCACAAGCGCGCGCCCAATCCCCAGCCCACGCAGCTGCCCGTGGTGCCGCACCGCGTAGCCCAACGCGCGGACGACGGCGAGATCCGCATCACCTGGATCGGCCACGCGAGCTTCCTGGTGCAGGCGGGCGGGCTCAACCTTCTCACCGACCCGCACTGGAGCCGCCGCGCCTCGCCCAGCCAGGCGATCGGCCCCGCGCGCTTCCAGGAGCCGGGCGTGGCCTTCGACGCGCTCCCGCCGGTCGACGCGGTCCTGCTGTCGCACGATCACTACGACCACCTGGACCGCGACACGGTCATCCGCCTGCATGAACGATTCGGCGACGCGCCGCGGTGGATCACGCCGCTGGCGTACCGCGAGTGGTTCCGCAGCGTGGGCGTGACGAACCTGACGGAGATGGACTGGTGGGACGAGGCGGAGGCCGGGCCGATCCGCATCGTCTGCGCGCCGGCGCAGCACTGGACGCGGCGCAAGCTGAAGGAGATGAACGACCGGCTGTGGGCCAGCTACGCGCTGCTGCTGCCAGATGGACGGAAGATCTACTTCGGCGGCGACAGCGGGTATTTCCGTGGCTACGAGGAGATCGGCCGGCGCCTGGGGCCGTTCGACGTCACCATGCTGCCGATCGGCGCGTACGACCCGCGCTGGTTCATGGCCCCGGCGCACATGAACCCCGAGGAGGCGGTGCGGGCGTACCGCGAGCTGGGCGGGCGCGGCGCCTTCGTGGCCATGCACTGGGGCACCTTCCGCCTGACCGACGAGGACCCGCTGGAGCCCCCGCTCCGCGCCCGCGCCGCGTGGGAGGCCGAGCACCTCCCGACGCGCGATCTCAACATCCTGCGGCACGGCGAGACGCTGATCGTATAGACCGTTTGCGACTGAAGCCGCGGCTACAACGGCACGCGGTCCGCCTGCGCGGACTTCTCGGCGCGGACCGGTCGACCGGCGCTAAACCGCAGCGGGCCCGCGACTTGCCTTCGGGATCGGGGCAACCTGAATCCGGAAGGGCAGATGAATCGACGCACAGCGATCCGGCGCGCCGCGCGCGTTTCGGCGTTCCTCCTCGTGGCGGTGACGGTGGCCGCCTGCGCATCAGGCGGTGGCGGGGGTGGCGGGCAGATCACGATCCCGGGGCCGCAGCCGCAGACGCGCACGGCGGGCGGGTATGCGGGGTTCGACACCGGCATCTACCCCGGCGACGCGGTGATGCGGGCGTGGCGGCAGACGTCGCCGTACCAGTGGGTGGGCTACTACCTCGCCGCGCCGTGCCACCGCGACGCGTCGTGGAGTGGCAAGCGCGAGGCGCTGGTGGGGATGGGGTGGGGCACGGCCGTCATCTACCTGGGGCAGCAGGACTGGGCCGCCGCGCCCAACCGCACGCCCACGCCGGACAGCGTCCGCACCGATACCACGGCCGCGCAGCCGGGGCCGCCCGCCGCCACCGCATCCACCCCGCCGGCGTGCTCCGCGGCGAACCTCTCCGCCGCGCGCGGCACCACCGACGCGGCCGACGCGGCGGCGAAGGCGGCCGCCGAGGGCTTCCCCGCCGGCACCGTGATCTACCTGGACGTGGAGCGCGTCACCACCGTCTCGCCCGCGCTCGCCGACTACGTGCGGTCGTGGGTGGACGGCGTGCTGGCGGACGGCCGCTACACGCCCGGCATCTACGTGCACCGTCTGAACGCCGACGCCATCGCGGCGGCCGCGCGCGTGGCGTACGGCGCGAGGGGCCGCGCGGGCGAGCCGCCATTCTGGGTCACGTCGTCCACCGGCTTCTCGTTCGAGCTGCCGCCCAGCGCGTCGGGCGTGCCGTACGCCGACATCTGGCAGGGCCCGCTGGACGTGGGGGAGACGTGGGGCGGCCACCCGCTCCAGATCGACGTCAACATCGCCGCCGCGCGATCGCCGTCCCCGCCGGGCCAGGGCACGCCCTAATCCCCGGCCACGCCCAGGCATGGGAAAGGGCACGGGAACGGAGGACACGCACGAAGTCCTCCGTTTCTCCGTTCTTCTCCGCTCCTCCGTGGCCGTGTGACCCAAAGCCACCTTGGCCCCACGCGAATACCGCGGACCGAGGTGAAATCCATCTCCTGACCCGCTCGTCCCGCGCCCTCGGGGCACGCCGCACACCGCCGGCCGCACGGCGCCGCTCACGAAGCGCCGCCAACGGACCGAATCGGCCCCGAAAGGCTTGCGGCATCACGGGTTGCGTTACACTTTCGTTGACCGTCCCGGCCTGGTTCACCGCCGGGTCTTCCCCGCACATCGGCCCGGCCACCGCTTCCCGCCGCCGCATCCGGCCACGGGACGCAGCCTTTCGGCGCCAGAGTGCGGCCCGTACGTTACCAACCGGCCGTTTCCATCCACCCCCAACCCTGATGGCAGGCGCAGACGCGCCCGCCACCGCTCACCCGGCATCATGGCGAAGCACACTCCCCTGACCGACCAGGAGCTGTTCGAGATCGAAGCGCTGGCATGCGACGCCACGCCCGGCCCGTGGGAGGCGCAGACCGTGCTCGACTTCCAGACCGGCGACAGCACGCGCGTGGTGGCGCACGCGCCCCCGGCCGGCGGCGAGTACGTGTACGTGGTGGAGCGCGACGGCGAGGTGGACGAGGGCGACCAGCGCTACATCGCCGCGGTGGACCCTGACAAGGTGCTGCGGCTGGTGCGCGAGATCCGGCGGCTGCGCCGGGTGGAAGAGCGCTTCCAGTCGCTGTGCTCGGTCCTCCAGCACCTGAACACCTTCCTGGAGCACCGTGGGCTGGTCTCGCAGGCGCAGCGCTTCGTGGAGGTGCGCGGGCAGCTCGAGCGCATCCACCCCGAGGTGCTGGAGGCGGACCCGCCCGCCACCGCGGCGACCCCGGCGCAGGGCCGGGGCCGCGTGATGACCGCCGTGTGAACGCTGGGCGCCCCGCCGGGGCGCCCTTTGTGTAAACCCGCCGAACCCGCGTGCCGCAGTGCGCATGACCACCGCCCGCCCGATCCGCCTTCCCGACCGCTTCTATCTGCCGCGCACCGACGACTACGGCCGCGAAGTACGCGACGTGATGCCGTGGGAAGGCGCCGTGAGCTACGCCACCGACGGCGAGCGCCTGGGCGTGCAGTACGAGGACGGCCGCGTGGAGTGGCTTGGCCGCGCCGCCACCATCGCCCAGGACGGCGACGGCCAGGCGCCCCCCGCCGACCCGCTGCGCACCTTCGCCGACGACTTCGAGGGCGTGAACCTGGACGCGCTGGTGGATGGGATCCGCAGCTACATGGACCTGCACCCCGTGCTCAAGACCGTCTGGCGCAACGACGTGGAGACGCTGGAGACCCTCCGCCACAAGTCGCACGACGAGAGCTGACGCGGGTGGCCGATGGGTTCGACGCGAAGGGGCGGCCCCCGCCGGGGAGCCGCCCCTTCGCGCGTCATCCGTCCCGTCGGCCGAAGCGAACCCCGGCGCCGCGGCTGAACCATAGCCGCGAAGCCGGACGGCCGTCCCTGGCCCGCGGCACGAACGCCGGGCGTGGTCGGCACGAACGCGGCGCGGAACGAACCCCGCCGGGCGGAAACCATCGCCCACCGTGGCGCGTACCACTCCTCAACGCAAAACGCGGCACGCACTTCCGCGGCCGGGGCACACCCGGCGCGCGGCTCCCATTTCCATCAACGTGACCAGCCGATGTACGGCATTGCGGGACTGCTGACCGGGCGCACCCTGGCCGGCCGCTATCTGGTGGAGGCGGTGATCGGGCGCGGCGGAATGGGCGCCGTCTACCGCGCCACCGACGAGCGGCTGTCGCGCCCCGTGGCCGTGAAGGTGGTGGGCGCCGTCACCAACGATCCGGATGAGGTCGCGCACCTGCGCGCCCGCTTCCACCGCGAGGCGCGCGCGGCGGCCGGGCTGCGCCACCCCAACGTGGTGCAGGTGCACGACTTCGGCACCGACCCCGAGCTGGACCTGGACTTTCTGGTGATGGAGCTGCTGCACGGCGAAGACCTGGCCGCGCGGCTGATGCGTGGCGGCGCGCCGCCGCTCCCCGTGGCGCTTTCCATCCTGCGGCAGGCAGCGCGCGGCCTTGGCGCCGGCCACCGCGCGGGGATGGTGCACCGTGACGTGAAGCCCGGCAACCTCTTTCTCGAAGACGACGAGGGCGGCGCCGTGCACGTGCGCGTGCTGGACTTCGGCATCGCGCAGGTGCAGGCGGGCGAGGGAGATACGGTCACGCAGCTCACGGTGTACGGCCGCTCGCCGTTCTCCCCCGCCTACGCCTCGCCCGAGCAGCTGCGCGGCGACGAGCGCATCACCGCCGCGTCGGACGTGTTCAGCCTGGCCGCGGTGGGGTACCACCTGGTCACCGGCACCCGCCCCTTCACCTCGGCCGACCCCAACCGCGCCGCCGCCGAGATCACCGACGCCGTGCGCCTGCTGCGCCAGCGCGCGCCGGAGCTGGACCATGCCACGTACGCCGTGCTGGTCCGCGCCCTCGCGCGCAACCCAGCCGAGCGCTTCCCCGACGCCGGCGCCATGGTGGACGCGCTCACCGGCGGCGCGAGCGGACGCGCATCGACGGTTGTCCCGCCCGTACCCGCGTCATCGAACAGACCCGCCGAGTCGTCGCCGAGCGCCGCCGATCCGGCCGCGCGCTCCGCCAGCACCGACGAGCACACGCGGATCTACGCGGCACCGACGCCGCAGCCGCAGCTTCGTCCGGCACCCGCGCAGGTCGCGGTGCCGAGCGTCTTCACGCCCACGCCCCGGCCGCCGGCGCAGAGGCCGCCGCAATACGCACCCGCGGCGCCGCCAGCCTATGCGGCCGCCGCACAGCCGCCGTACGCACCCGCCGCGCATCCGCCGTACGTAGCCGCGCCTCCATCCGCGGCACCGCGGACGGGTGCGCGGAGCACGGGAGCGGTCGGGCGCTTCTTCCACGCGCTGTGGGAGTTCACCGTGACCACCACCGCGCTCGCGATGTTCGTGGGCGCGTGGTGGATGGCGGTGGCGGGCGCGGTGCAGGACCGGCGGCTGTGGCTGTTCGGGGGGGTGGCGGCCACGGTGTTCTGCACGCCGTTCGCGCTGCACCGGCTCACGGGCAGGCGCGGACGGCTGGGCTTTGGCGTGGTGGGCTCGCTGGGCGCCACCGCGCTGGCGTGGCGGCTCGCCGGGCGCGAGGGGCTGGACCCGGCCATCGCGCTGGCGGCGGTGTTCGGGCTGCAGGTGCTGGCCTGCTTCGCCATGTCGTGGCTCACCCGCCGCCGCGGACGCGAGCCAGAGCCGCATTCCTGAAAACTCCGCCGGACGCGCTTCGCTCATTTTGTCCGTCGTTTCGTGTAAATACCGCCACCGCAAACACTGTTTGCGGTGTTTCCTTTTACGTCGCAATCTTTAAATTCTACTCGTTCACAAGTCCCTTGACACATGGTACCGGATGTGGTACCATTCACCTGCGGCGCGGGGATGGCGGATCATGACCACGGTTTGCAGAAAGCGGCTCGATGAAGCGCGCGCCAACCTCACCTCCCTGCGGTTCGCCAACCTGTGCGCGCTGGCCGAATGCTTCGGCTGGGTGTTCGTGCGCCAGAGCGGAAGCGACTGCCTGTACAAGCGAAACGGCAGCACCCGGCTGATGAACTTCCAGGAAGACGGGAACGGGCGGGCCAAGCCCTACCAGGTGCGCCAGCTGCTGGGCGCCATCGACGAACTCATTGCCGGCGAGGAAGCATGAACCACTACGGCTATTCGGTGCGCTGGAGCGACGAAGACGCGGCGTTCGTGGCGCTCTGCCCGGAGTTCCCCGGCCTGTCGGCGTTCGGCGAGTCGGCCGCCGAGGCGCTGGAACAGCTCCAGGTGGCGGTGGGCCTGGCGGTCGAAACCCACCAGGCCGAGGGGTGGCCGCTCCCCGAGCCGCAGGCGGTGTCGCAGTACAGCGGGCAGTTCCGCCTGCGCATGCCGCGCTCGCTGCACGCCGAGCTCGCCGCCCGCGCCGAGGCCGAGGGCGTGTCGCTCAACGCGCTGGCGGTGGCGTACATCGCCCGCGGGCTGGGCACCGCGTCGGCCGCGGAGCTCGAGGCGGACCCGCCCCCGCGCCGCCCCTCGGTCCACTGAGGCGCACGACCCATCTCCACACCCAACGGCAACGGCACCCCACCGGCGGCGGGCGAGACGAGCACCGGGTGGCGCGAGGCATCGCGCCACCCGGTTTCGTTTGCCTCGCGTCCGCCAACCGACGGCGCGGCAGGCAGTTCCGCGTGCGGACGCGCACGGCTCTTGCCTTCAGCGCGCGCGTTTCCGCCCGCCCAGCCGGGAGCGGGCCGCGCACCGGGAGCCGCGGATGAGCGCCACCGAGAGCAGAGCACGGACGGGAGCCGGCCCGGGTCACGAGGGCGCAAGCCACCTGGCCGAGGCCAGCCGCCTGCTGGCCGACACCCTGGACTACGAGGCCACGCTGGCCACCGTGGCCGCGCTGGCGCTGCCGCAGCTGGGCTCGTGGTGCATCGTGGACGTGGTGGAGGAAGACGGCTCCATGCGCCGGCTGGCCATCGTGCATCCCGACCCGGAAAAGCGGGCGCTGGCGCGCCGTCTGGCCGTGGGCTGGCCGCCCGAGGTGGATGCGCCGCTGGGCGTGCCGGTGGCCGTGCGCACCCGCCGCTCGCAGATCATCCCCCGGATCACCGACGACATCCTCGAAGCCGCGGCGCAGGACCCCGAGAACCGGAAGCTCCTGCGCGCGCTGGGGATCGGCTCGGTGGTGGTGGCGCCGATGCTGGCGCGCGGGCACGTGCACGGCGCCATCACCTTCGTGAGCCCGCACGACCACCACTTCAGCGAGGCCGACCGCGAGTTCGCCGAAGACCTGGCGCGGCGCGCGGCCATGGCCATCGACAACGCGCGGCTGTACCGGGCCGCCGCGCGCGCCGGCGCCGCCGCCGAAGAGGCCAGCCACGCCAAGAGCGAGTTCCTGGCGGCGATGAGCCACGAGATGCGCACCCCGCTCAACGCGGTGCTGGGCTACGCCGACCTGCTGGAGCTGGAGCTCCCCGGGCCCCTCACCGACGAGCAGCGCGCGCAGATCGGCCGCATCCGCAGCTCGGCCACGCACCTGCTGGCGATGGTGGACCAGGTGCTGGACCTGGCCCGGCTCGAGTCCGGGCAGCTCCCGGTGGGCCGCGAGCGCGCCTCGGTGCACGACGCGGTGGACGAGGCGCTGGGCCGCATCGGCCCGGCGGCCGAGGCCAGGCGGGTGGCCCTGCACGACGGCGGCGGCGACGGCCGCCCGCGCTGGTACGTAGGCGATGCCACGCGGGTGGGGCAGGTGCTCGACAACCTCCTCTCCAACGCGGTGAAGTTCACCGCCGCCGGAGGCTGGGTGCGCGTGGCCTGCGGGGTGTCGGCGCGCGCGGAACTGGAGGCGCGGGTGAGCGGGCCCGGTCCCTGGGTGTGCATCGAGATCGAGGACACCGGCGTCGGGATCGCGGCCGAGCGGCTGGACCAGATGTTCGAGCCGTTCCGGCAGGGCGAGGAGGGGCACACCCGCAGCGAGGGCGGCGCCGGGATGGGGCTCACGCTGGCGCGGCACCTTGCCCGGCTGATGCACGGCGACGTGACGGTGCGCAGCACGCCGGGGGTGGGCTCGTGCTTCACCCTGTGGCTTCCCGCGGCGCCCGACCAGGAGGTGGACGCCGGCCGCGAGGAGCGCACCCGCCGGCGCAGCGGCAAGGCGATCGAAACGGCCAGCCACGAGCTGCTCTGCCGGCTGGAAGAGCTGCTGGCGGTGTACGTTCGCCGCATCCGCGCCGACGCGGGGGTGCCGCACGCGCACGGCGCCAGCGACGTGGACCTGCTGGACCACACCGGCACGCTGCTGACCGACGTGGCGCAGAGCATGACGGTGCTGGGCGGCAGCACCAGCGACGCGCCCCGCCTGCTGCGCGACGGCAGCCGCATCCAGCGGCTGGTGGCCGAGCTGCACGCCGAGCAGCGCCGCCGGCTGGGGTGGACCGAGGCCGAGGTGCGGCGCGACTTCGAGCTGCTGCGCGAAGAGGTGGAGGCGTGCATCCGCGCGCACCTTCCCGCCGGCGAGGGCGCCGACGCCGCCTGCGCCGTGGCCGCCCGCCTGCTGCGCCAGAGCGAGCGCATCGCCGTGCAGGCCCACCGCGCCGCGGACGCCCGCGCCGGATAGGCCTGGGTCGTTTGACTACCCGCGCCTGATTCCTTGCTGCAACAAGCGTCTGCTGGATTCACACCGAAAGCAGTTCAGCCGGATCAGGTATGACGCCGATATCCGGGGGTCGTACCGAATCCGCAAATACAGTGATTGGATCCTGATACCGCTGAACGGTCTCGCGGAGGAACGGAGGGACGGAAACTTCATTGCAGTTTCCGTCCCTCCGTCCTTCCGTGAGACCCCATCAGCAGAGCCGGTACGACCACTGAATCACCGGATTCGGTATCAGGCCATCGCTGATGCGGGTGTCGACCGGCCGCGGAGGAAGCGCGCGCAGTTCTCCGCTGCTCCGTTCTTCTCCGCTCCTCCGTGTGACCGCGGTTCAGCAGAATCCGATCAGCGAAGAGGCCGCCGGATCCGGTCGGATCCAGCGGCCTCTCGATTCCGTGCATCCCAGACCAGCCCTCAGCGTCACCCTTCGACGGTGGCGGGGACGAGGGAGATCTGCCGGTCGTGCAGCACGGGCACCACCTCGTGGCGGTCCACCTGTGCGCAGAAGGCGAGGTCGGCGTCCAGCCCCGCCTCCACGATCTGCTTCCCCGCGGCGGTGCGGGCGAAGAGCGCCTCCAGGTCGTCGTGCGCGTCGGAGAGCGCCAGCGCGGCGGTGGCGCCGTCGTTCAGCTCCCACTCGCCGTCGGCGCGGGCGGCCATCACCGCGGCGGCCATGCGCCCCGCGCACACCGCGTCTTCCAGCCCGAACTTGGTCTCGCGGCCGCTGCAGAGAAAGACGGGCTCGGCGCCGGTGCGCACCAGCTCGTCCACCACCGCCTGCTGGTTCAGGAAGGAGCCGACCACCACGCGCGACGCGGCCGAGGCGGCCATCATCGCCCCGGTGCCGTTGGTGGTGCTCATCACCAGCATCTTGCCGCCCACCCGCTCGGGGGTGAAGTCGCCCGGCGAGTTGCCCAGGTCGAACCCCTCGATGGGGAGCGACTTGCGCTCGCCGCACAGCAGCACTTCGTCGCGCCCCAGCGTGTTGGCCAGCCGCAGCGCCTCCTCGATGCTGGCCACCGGGAAGAGCGCCTTGGCGCCCGCGGCCAGCGCCTCCACGATGGTGCTGGAGGCGCGCAGCGCGTCGATCACCACCACGGTCCGCTCCGCGATGTCGCCCGGCAGCAGCTCGCCGGGGGTCAGCAGTACATCCAGCTTCATGCAGCCGTCCGCTCGCTCATCATCCGCTCCAGGAACTTCGTGTCCACCTCGCCCGCCACGAACGCGGGGTGGTCCATCACCGCCTGGAGAAACGGGATGGTGGTGTGCACGCCCTCGATCACCGTCTCCGACAGTGCGCGCTTCATGCGCGCGATCGCCTCGTCGCGCGTGGAGCCGTGCACGATCAGCTTCATCAGCAGCGAGTCGTAGAACGGGGGCACGCGGTAGCCGGCGTAGACGTGCGTGTCGACGCGCACGCCGGGGCCGCCGGGAGCGTGGAACGCCGCCACCGTCCCCGGGCTGGGGGCGAAGTTGCGCGCCGGGTCCTCGGCGTTGATGCGGCACTCGATGGCGTGGCCGCGCAGGTGGATCGGCCGCTCCGGCATCGACAGCGGGAGCCCCGCGGCGGCGCGGATCTGCTCCTTCACCAGGTCGAACCCCGTGCACATCTCGGTGACCGGGTGCTCCACCTGGATGCGGGTGTTCATCTCCATGAAGTAGAACGAATGATCGTCGTTCAACAGCATCTCGATGGTCCCCGCCCCCACGTAGTCGATCGCCTTGGCGCCGCGCACCGCCGCGTCGCCCATCTCCGCCCGCAGCTCCGGCGTCAGCGCGGGGGACGGGGCCTCTTCCAGCAGCTTCTGGTGGCGGCGCTGGATCGAGCAGTCGCGCTCGCCCAGGTGGACGACGCGCCCGTGGCTGTCGCCCAGGATCTGGAACTCGATGTGGCGCGGGCGCGCCAGGTACTTCTCCACATACACCGTGTCGTCGCCGAACGCCGCGGCGGCCTCGTTGCGCGCCATCGAATACTGGCGCTCGAACTCGTCGGCGTCCTGCGCCACGCGCATCCCCTTGCCGCCGCCGCCGGCCGCCGCCTTGATCAGCACGGGAAAGCCGATCACCCGCGCCTGCGCCAGCGCCTCGTCGGGGTCGCCGATGGCGTCGGTGCCGGGGACGATGGGAACGCCCACCTCCTTCATCGTGCGCCGCGCCGCCGCCTTGTCGCCCATCAGGCGGATCTGCTGCGGGGTGGGGCCGATGAAGGTGAGGCCGCTGCGCTCGCAGATCTCGCTGAACTCGGCGTTCTCGGCCAGGAAGCCGTAGCCGGGGTGGATGGCGTCGGCCCCCGTCACCTCGGCGGCGGCGATGATGCGGGGGATGTTGAGGTAGCTCTCGCGCGCGGCCGGCGGGCCGATGCACACGTCTTCGTCGGCGAAGCGCACGTGCAGGCTCTCGCGGTCGGCCTCGCTGTACACCGCCACCGTGCGGATCCCCAGCTCGCGGCAGGCGCGGATGACCCGCAGGGCGATTTCGCCGCGGTTGGCGATCAGAACCTTTCGGAACACGTCAGGACCGGGCCGTCACTTGAGGGTTTCGGGCGCACCCTGCCAGACCTCCTGCTCGCCCGGGCTCACGCCGGACACGCGCAGGGCGAACTCGCTGGGGTTCGAGGCGTAGTGCATGGCCCACTCGTAGCTGATCCACCCCCGGGCGTACAGGTCCAGCAGGCTCTGGTCGAAGGTCTGCATCCCGTACTGCACCCGCCCCTCGGCGATGTGGTCGGGGATGGTGACCAGCTCGTCGCCCTTGCGGATCAGCTCCGCGATGGTGCCGGTGTTCACCAGCACCTCGGCCGCGGGCACGCGCCCCGGCTTGTCGGCCCGCGGGATCAGGCGCAGCGAGACGATGGCCTTGAGCGCGTTGGCCAGCACCTGCCGGATCTCGTCGTGCTGGTGCGGCGGGAAGAACGAGATGATGCGGTTGATGGTCTGCGACGCGTCGGTGGTGTGCAGCGTGGACATCACCATGTGGCCGGTGTCCGCCGCCTTGAGCACCGTTTCCATGCTGGGCCGGTCGCGGATCTCGCCCAGCATGATCACGTCGGGGTCCTGCCGCAGCACGTGGCGCAGCGCGTCGTGGAAGGAGAGGGTGTCGGCCCCCACCTCGCGCTGGCTGACCATGCTCTTGATGTCGCGGTGCAGGAACTCGATCGGGTCCTCGATGGTGACGATGTTCACCGCGCGCTGCTCGTTCAGCCGCCGGATCATCGCCGCCAGGGTGGTCGACTTCCCGGACCCCGTGATCCCCGTCACCAGGACGAGACCGCGCGGAAGGGTGGAGATCTCCTCCAGCACGGCCGGCAGCTCCAGCGTTTCCAGCGCGGGCACGTCCACGGGGATGGCGCGGAAGGCCATCCCCAGCGTGCCGCGCTGCTGGAAGATGTTGGTGCGGAAACGCCCCAGCCCCTGCACGCCGATGGCGAAGTCGATCTCCTTCCGCTCGGCGAACGCCTCGCGCTGCTTGGGGCTCAAGGTCTGTTCGGCGCAGCGCTTGATGTCTTCGGGGCGCAGGACCTGGAGTCTGGTCTCCTGCAGGTCGCCGTTGACGCGCACGACCGGCGGGCGGCCCACCTTCAGGTGCAGGTCGCTGCCGCCGCGGCGCACCAGCTCTTCCAGCGCCTCGCGCAGGTTGAACTCGCGGCCGGCGTCGGCGCGGGAGGGGGCGGCGGTGGTGGCGGCGTCCACGGCTACGCCGCCGGCTCGATGCGGAAGAGCACCTGCCCGTATTCCACGGGCTCGCCGTTCTCCACGCACACCTCGCGCACGGTGCCGGCCACGTCGCTCTCCAGCTCGTTCATCAGCTTCATCGCCTCGAGGATGCAGAGCGTCTGCCCCTTGGCCACGCGGCTCCCCACCTCGGCGTACGCCGGGGCTTCGGGGGCCGGCGCGCGGTAGAAGGTGCCCACCATGGGGCTCTTGATCTCCACCAGGTTGCTGGCGGGCGCGGCGGCCGGCGCGGCCTCGGCCGCCGCGGGGGCGGCGGAGGGCGCGGCGGCGCGGGGGAGCCCCACCTCGTGCACCGGCGGCATGTGCAGGTGCGCCGGGGCGGCGGGCGCGGCGGCCTGCGCGCTCACGGGCGCGGGCGGCGGCGTCTTGGAGATGCGGATGCGGGTGCCGCCGCGGGAGATCTCGAGCGAGTCGATCCCGCTCTCGTCCACGGCCCCGATCAGCCCGCGCAGGAACTCGAGGTCGATCATTTCGCGCGCTCGATGTACTTGTCTTCGCGGCGGTCGACGCGGATCACGTCGCCTTCATTGAGGAACAGCGGGACCTGCACCATGGCGCCCGTCTCCAGCCTGGCGGGCTTGGTGCCGCCGGTGGCGGTGTCGCCGCGCACGCCGGGGTCGGTCTCCACGATCTCCAGCGTCACGAAGTACGGGAGCTCGACGGAGATCACCTTCTCGTTGTGCACCAGCCCTTCGCACTCCATCCCCTCCTTGAGGTACTTGAGCTGGTCCTCGCCGATCACCTCGGCGTTGATCGGCACGTCCTCGTAGCTCTGGGCGTCCATGAAGTGGTACAGGTGCCCGTCGGTGTAGGTGTAGGTGACGGGCCGGTGCTCCAGGCGCACCTCGTCGATCTTTTCGCCGGCGCGCCAGGTCTTTTCCAGCACCGCGCCGGTGAGCACGTTCTTCATGCGCGAGCGCACCACGGTGTTCCCCTTGCCGGGCTTGTGGTGCTGGAACCAGAGCAGGGTGAACAGCGTTCCGTCGATGCTGAGCGTCATGCCGTTCCGGAAATCGGCCGTCGTTGCCACCGCGTTATCTCCCTCGGTCTGTTTTCGGTTCGATCCGAAGATCTGGATGTTCGGCCTGCGTGAGTGCGCGAGTGCGCCCGTGCGTTCCTGCCGTTCACGCACTCGCGCACTTCCGCACTAGCGCGCCTGTTCGCCGATTTCCTTCTCGCGCAGGTGCTCGACCAGCGCGCGGAGCCCCAGCCGGTAGCTGGCGACCCCGAAGCCGCTGATCACGCCCACCGCGTTGCCGGCCAGGTACGACCGGTGGCGGAAGCGCTCGCGGGCGAACACGTTGCTAATGTGCACCTCCACGTACGGGCGCGCCACCGCGGCCAGCGCGTCGCGCAGGGCGATGCTGGTGTGGGTGTACGCGCCCGCGTTCACCACGAAGCCGTCCACGCGGGCGGCCGCCTGCTGGATGAAGTCCACCAGCTCGCCCTCGTGGTTGGACTGGAAACACTCCACCCCGGCGCCCACCCCCTGGGCCTCGTCCGCGAGCGCCGCGTTCACGTCGCTCAGCGTGTGGCGCCCGTAGACCTCGGGCTCGCGGCGGCCCAGCAGGTTCAGGTTGGGGCCGTGTACGGCGGCGATCCTCACCGCTTGAGGCTCTGCAGCCAGGCCTGGAAGCTCTCCAGGTCTTCGTCCTCGTCGCCGCCCTGCTGCTGCGGCGGCGGCTGGGCCGGCTGCTCGGGAGCGGGCGGCGGCGCGGGCTCGAACGCCGGGGCGGGCGCGGCGGACTGCGGCTCGGGAGCCGGCGGGGGCGCGGCCGGCTGCTCGGCGAAGAAGTCTTCGAAGCTGAACCCGCCGGCCGGCTCGGCCTGCGGCTCCTGCCGCGGCGGCGCGCGGTCGGCCACCGGCTCGGTGGGCACCTCGGAAGACAGGTCGAACGAGGCCTCCCACGGCATCGGCGCATCGCCCGAAGCCGCCGCGCCCGCCGCAGGTTCCGTTCCCCCCTCGGGTGTTTCCGGCTGCGCCGGCCCGGTGCCGAGCCAGGGCAGGTCCTCGTCGCCCCCCTCGTCCGCCGCCGCCTGGGGCTGGCTCCACGGCTCGGCGCCGGCGTCGGACCAGGGCTCGGCGGCCGGGGTCGCCCACGGCTCGGCCTCGGAATCCTGCGCCTGGGGCTCGGCGGACGGGGTGGCCCACGGCTCGTCATCCGCTTCCGCGCCGGCTTCGGGCGTCACCGCCCACGGCTCCTCGGCCGCGCCGGCGGAATCGTCCGCGGCGGGCGCGGAGGGCTCGGCCATCCACGGCTCGTCCATCGGCGGCTGCTGTTCCGGCGCGCCCAGCGTCTCCTCGTCCCACGGACGGGCGGGCGGCGGCGCGGCGGCATCCTCCACCGCGGGCGTCTCGGCCGCGGGCTCGGGGACGGACGGTGCGGCGGGCGCTTCCGGCGCGGACGCGGCCGGCGGCTGCGCGGCACCCGGACGCCACGAGAGGATCGCGCCCAGGTACGACGCGATGGTCACGCGTTCGGTGGACGCCGTCTCGGAGGACGACGCGGCGGGCGTGGTCTCGGCGGGCGCGGGGGCCGGTGCTTCGTCCGACCCCTCGGCGGACGCGGCGGCGGGCTCCGGCGCTTCCCCGGCGGTGGCGGACGGCGCGGCGCCCTCGGGCTGCGTCTGGGCGGAGGCGTAGTCCAGCTCCGGCGCGGGCGCCGTCTCCTCGACCGTGGGCGCTTTCCACTCGCGCCGCTCGCCCCCCTCGAAACCGCCGGCGAACGAATCCGCGAACGCGTCCCCGGTCCCGGCGGCGGCGCCCGCGTACGCGTGTGCGTGCGCGGGCTCCTCTTCCTCCCGCGGCGACGACGCTTCGTGCTGCGATGACGGAGCGGCCTCCGGGAGCTCGTCCATCTCCCGCGGCAGCTCGAAGTCGCCGCCCAGGTCGAGCGTGGGAAGGGTGGGATCGACCCCCCCCGCTTCCTGCGCCTGCTCCTGGTTGCCGGAGACGAAGGCGTCCACCGACTGCAGCCACGCGGGTGCGCTCTCCTCCGCGGCGCCCCCGGCCTGCGCCGGCTCCGCGAACGGAACGTCCAGATCGATGGCGGAGGGAACGTCCAGGTCGATCGGGGCGAAGGCGCCGTCCATCCCGCCCGCCTGGCCGGGCTCGGGGTGCGGCGCGGCGCCGCCGGTCTGCGCCTCGAGCTCTTCCAGCCGCCGCACCAGCGCGGGCTCCTGGCCGCGGCGGGCGATCAGCTCGCGGTACACCTCGGCCGCGCGGTCGGGGAACCCCTGCTGCGCGTAGAGCTCGGCGATGGTCTCGGTGACCACCTCGCCGTGCTCCTCGTGGTCGTCGTGCGCCGGGGCGGCGGGCTCGGGCTCGGGCTCGGCGGCCGGCTGGTCGTAGAAGTTCTCCAGCGGCAGCGGCTCCACCCCGCCGGCGTCGATGTCGATTTGCCCATCGTCGATCGAGCCCCAGGCGTCGAATCCCCCCGCGGCCGCCGGCTCGGGCTCCGCCGCGGGCTCTTCACCCTGCGCCTCGGCGGAGGCGGACTGCCCGGGCTGCTCGTCGGCCACGCTCAGGTCCACCGCGCCGAAGTCCAGCGCGTCGAAGCCGCCCGCGGCGGAGGGATCGGACGCGGATGCGTCGGACGCGGAGGCGGCGGCGGGCGACGCCTCGGCGGGCTCGTCCAGGCTGATGGCGCCCCAGGCACCCGGGTCGGCGTCGCCGGCGTGCGGCAGCTCGGCCTCGGCGGCGTGCGGGGCGATCTCCACCATGCCGAAGCCCCCCTGCTCTTCGGCCGGCGCGGCGGGAGCGGCGGAGGCCGGGGGGGCGTTCTCGAGCGTGGCCAGGGCCTGCCGCGCCTCCTGGTTCATGGGGTCCACCGAGAGGAGCTCGCCGTACCAGCGGCGCGCCTCGCCGGTGTCGCCCGCGCCGGCGGCCATGTCGCCCAGGGTGCGCAGCGCGATCAGGTTCTGCGCATCCACCGAGAGCACGTACTGGAACTCGTTGCGCGCCTCGGCGTGCGCACCCCGGTCGGCCAGGCAGCGCCCCAGCAGCACGTGCGCGCTCAGGTAGCCGGGGTGCCGCTTGAGGTTGTCGCGCAGCAGTTCCTCGGCCCGGCCCACCTCGCCCGCCTCGCGGTACGCGCTGGCCAGCGGCATGAAGAACCGCGCCGGATTTTCGGCGTGGCTCGCCTTGAGGGTTTCGATGCGCGCGGCCAGCTCGGGGGAGATTTCGGGCATGGGTTGGAACGCCGCGGTTTTGGGCGCGTGATGAAAACGCTGGGCGAGGCCAGGGAGACAGGGGGTGCAACTTAAGCCGCCCGCAAGCGCGGTGTCAACACGCGCGCGGGCGCGGGTTGCGTGCCACGGGCCCGCTAAGTATCTTTGGCGGCTTCACTTCGCGAAACGGATCGTTTTCCCCCTCACGCCGGCGCGCGTCTTTCGCGCGCCACTCTGGACGGAGTCTGTAACACGCCATGATGCAGCTCATTCGCAGCAAGGCCGGGAAGATCATGACGATCGTGATCGTCGGAGGCTTCCTGGCCTGGATGGTTTACGGCATCGGGATGGAGGTGAGCGGCGCCAGCGGACGCCCCGGCGAGCTGGGCAGCGTCAACGGCACGCCCATCACCCTGGAGGCGTTCCAGCAGCGCGTCCAGCAGATCACCGAACAGTACCGCGGCCAGACCGGCGGGCGGATCACCGCCGAGGAGCAGCAGCAGATCGAGCAGCGCGCCTGGGACGACCTGGTGGACGAGATCCTCACCCAGCAGGAGATCGACCGCCGCGGCATCAAGGTGACGGACGACCAGATCCGCTTCGCGGCGCTGAACGTGCCCATGCCGCAGATGATGCAGCAGGAGATCTTCCAGACCAACGGGCAGTTCGATCTCTCCAAGTACCAGCAGTACATCCGCAGCCCGCAGGCCAGCGACGAGCTGCTGGGCGAGGTGGAGCGCTACTACCGCTCGGTGATCCCGCGCAGCCGCCTGCAGGAGCAGGTGGGCGCCGGCGTGATCCCCAGCGACGCCGAGCTGTGGCGGCTGTACCGCGACCGCAACGAGACCGCGGTGGTGGAGTACGTCCAGCTGGACCTGAGCCGGCTGGCGCCGTCCACCCCGCAGGTGAGCGACGCCGAGATCCGCGCGTACTACGACGCGCACAGCGACGACTTCAAGCGCGGCCGCACCGCCCGCCTGACCGTGGCGTACCTGCCCACCGCGGCCAGCGAGGCCGACCGGCAGGCGGTGGTGCAGCACGCGCTGCAGCTGCGCCAGCAGATCGTGTCGGGCGGCGGCGACTTCGCCACGCTGGCCAGGAGCGAGAGCACCGACAGCGTGAGCGCCCGCCAGGGCGGCGACCTGGGCACCGTGCGCAAGGGGCAGATGGTGGCCGCCTTCGACAGCGCGGTGTGGGCGCTGCCGGTGAACGAGGTGTCGCAGCCGGTGCGCACCGACTTCGGCTACCACCTGATCCAGGTGACCGCGCGCGGCGGCGACACCGCGCGGGTGCGGCACATCCTGCTGCCGGTGACCAAGAGCGACGCGGTGCTGGAGTCGATCGACGCCAAGGCCGACACGCTGGGCGACCTGGCCGAGCGGCAGGGGCTGGAGCGCGCCGCGCGCAGCGTGGGCGCCACCCTGCGCCAGGGCGTGACGGTGACCGACGAGCTGGCCTACATCCCGGGCGTGGGCCCGGCCACCGAGGCGCTCAACTGGGCCGCGGGCGAGGCGCGCGACCTGGAGCCCGGCACGCACCCGCTGAGCGACGTGATGGAGGGCGAGCAGGCGCTGTACATGGTGCGGCTGGAGAGCTACCTCCCCAAGGGCGCCATGACGCTGGCCGAGGCCACCCCGCAGATCCGCGAGCGGCTGATCCTGGACAAGAAGCGCCAGCAGGCCAGGGCCGAGGGCGAGAAGATCGTGCGCGAGGTGCGCGGCGGGAAGACGCTGCAGCAGGCGGCCGCCACGCGCGGGCTCACGGTGCAGCAGGCGGGCCCCTTCACCCGCGGCGCGCCCAACCCGGCGCTGGGGCAGGCCTCGGCGGCGGTGGGCGCGGCGTTCGGCACCCCGCTGAACCAGGTGAGCAACGTGGTGGAGACCGAGGGCGGGCTGTACATCGTGCGCCCGGTCCAGCGCACGGCGGCCGACCCGGCGCGCTTCAACGCCGAGAAGCAGGCCATGCGCGGCGCCATCACCATGCAGATCCGCCAGCAGGTGGGGAGCCAGTGGATGGAGAGCCTGCGCAAGAGCGCCAACATCAAGGACAACCGCGACAGGGTCCTGGGCCGCTCGTAAGCGCCACCCGGCGATCCATCGCCGGATGATCGACGAAGCCCCGCCCTCCAGCACGGAGGCGGGGCTTCGTTCGTCGACGCAGGCGTCGGGCTGTCCGCGGGTGTGCTGGGAGGTCACCCGGAGAATCGGAGAAGAACGGAGCAGCGGAGAACTGCAAGATACCAGCGGTTCTCCGCTGCTCCGTTGCCCTCCGCTGCTCCGTGTGATACCGAACCCGAATCCGCGAATACAGTGATTGGATCCTGATACCGCTGAAAGGTCTCACGGAGGAACGGAGGGACGGAAACCGCAATGAAGTTTCCGTCCCTCCGTGCTTCCGTGAGACCCCATCAGCAGAGCCGGTACGACCACTGAATTACCGGATTGGATTGGGTATGACCCGCTGTTTGGAGAGCGCGCATCCGCGCGAACCGATGGATCGCGCGGAGCGGGGGGAGACGAAACGAGGACGCACCCCGCGGGAAGGGGATGCGTCCTCGTCCGTCGATCTGCCGTGCCGTGGAGAAACGGCCTAGAGCCAGGTACGGGCCGCGAGGGCCACCACCAGCACGCCCAGCACGCTCAGGAAGTCGAGCCGGATCACCAGCGGCCCCACGGTGAAGCCCACCGCCACCAGGTCCACCACCAGCGGCCCGAACGCCGCCGCCACGCTGGTGGTGAAGAAGGTGCGCGCCGAGCTCTCGGGCATGAAGCGCACGGCCAGCTCCGACAGCAGCGCCCCCAGCAACAGACCGATCAGCACCACCACCAGGAGCCGCCCCATCCGGCGCCGCGTCGCGTTCATCTATCCTCCCCCACCCCGTGAAGTCCCCCTGGCCGGCTGGCGTTCACCCGGTCCGTTCCGCCGCCGCCTGCGGCAAATGCGGTGCCGTGGGCTACCGGCGCCGCTCCACCGCGTACACGATGCTGTCGCGCAGCGCGTCGAGCGCCGGCCCCTCGGGGAGCCCCTCCAGCGCCTCGTGCGCCCGCTGCGCCGCCTGCCGTGCGTGGTCCAGCGCGTATTCGAGCCCCCCGTGCCGCGTGACCAGCTCCACCACCTCGTGGATCGCCTCGTCGGTCGGCTCGGGGTCGCGGAAGAAGGCCTCCACGTCGGCGCGCTCGGCGCGGCTCAGGCGCGAGAGCGCGTGGATCAGCGGGAGCGTCACCTTGTGCTCGCGCAGGTCCAGCCCGGTGGGCTTCCCCGTCACCGCGCTGTCGGCCGTGTAGTCCAGCAGGTCGTCGGCGATCTGGAAGGCGCGGCCCAGCTCGGTGCCGTAGCGCGCCAGAGCGTCGCGGTGCTCGGGGGTGCCGGTGAGCGCGCCCATCTCGCACGCGGCGGACATCAACGACGCCGTCTTGCTGTCGATCAGCCGGAAGTAGTCGTCCTCGCCGAAGGCGAGCGCGTCGTGGCTCACCAGCTGCCGCATCTCGCCCACCGTCATGGCGTTGGCCGCCGCGGCGATCACCCGGATCGGCTCGATCTGGCCCAGGCGGGTGATCTCGGTGATGGAGCGCGAGTACAGGTAGTCGCCCATGATGATGGCCACCTGGTGGCTCCACATGGCGTTCACCGTGGGCATCCCCCGGCGCAGCACCGAGTGGTCCACGGCGTCGTCGTGGACGAGCGTGGCCAGGTGCACCAGCTCGATGATGGCGGCCAGCGTCTCGGCGGTGGGGTTGGCGCGGCCGCCCAGCTGGTCGCACAGCAGCACCAGCCCCGGGCGGAAGAGCTTCCCGCGGATCTTCATCAGGTAGTGGTTGACTTCGTCGATGGGCGCGAAGTCGCTCACCACGATGCGGCGGATCTCGTCCACCACGCCGTCCAGGCGGTCGCGGACGGGCGCGTGGATGTCGGAAAGCCGGATGGGTGCGGTGCGCAGCGTCATGCCGTGCGGGCGGTGCCTGCGAAAATCATGGGTTTGTGCGAGCCGGTAAGCTAAGCCCGGCCCGGCGGGGTGTCAAAGCGGCGTGGCCGCGCGCAGCGTCTCGATGCGCCGCGCGGTGTCGCGGAAGCGGATGTCCACCGAGAGCACGCGCTCGTAGTAGTCGATCGCCTGCCGGGGGTGCCCGAGCGCCTCCTCCGTGCGCCCCAGCTGGTAAAGGACGCCCACCAGGTCCGAGTCGGCCGCGCCGGCGATGCGCAGCGCCCGGTCCAGCACGCGGCCGGCCACGGCGTACTGGGCTTTCTCCACGAAGCAGGCGCCCAGCATCTCCAGGGTGGCCAGCGGGTTGGCCCCGCCGCGCAGCGCCACCTGGAACTCGGCGATCGCCTCGTCGATCAGCCCCATCTCCTTGAAGGCGAGCCCCAGGTCGTAGTGGCTGTCGCTGTCTTCCACCTCGATGTTCTCGGCCACCTTCTGGCGGAAGTGGGCCAGCATCTCGGCGAAGTCCTTGTCCTCGTCGCCGGTGGGCTCGTGCTCTTCCACCACGAAGCGGGTGCTGGGCTCGCGCCCGTCGTCCTCGCCCAGGATCAGCGCGCCCAGGTCCACGTAGTCGTCGGGCTTCTGCACGGGCTGCGCGGGGGCGGCCGGCGCGGCGGAAGCGGACGCCGCCTCGGGGGCCGCGGGGTGGGCCGACGCGGACGAGGCGATGGCGGCGCGCGCCTCCTCGTTCTGGGGGTCCAGCTCCAGCACGCGGCGGAACACGGCCTCGCTCTTGGGCCCCTCGCCGGCGGCGGCGAAGTGGCGGCCCAGCGCCAGGTACGCCACCACCTGTTCTTCGCGGTCGCCCGAGCGGAAGGCGTACTCCACCCGCTTCTGCAGCAGCGCGGGGTCGCCCGGGCGCAGGCGGATGAGCGCCGAGATCGGCCCCACCGCGGCCAGGAACATCCCCTTCTGCGCCAGCGTCCTGTGCAGCTCGTCCAGCAGCGCCGGCACCTCGTGCCCCAGCCCGTGGTCGTGCAGACTCGCCACCAGCGCCTCGCGCGCGGAGGCGTCGTGCGGGGCGGCGGCCACGCGGGCGCGCAGGTCTTCCAGCCGGTCGGGCATCGCCGGCGCGGCGGGCTTCGACGCCGAGGCGGGCCTGGCGGGCGGCGTGTCGAAGTCGATCAGCGGAAGCGGCTCGTCCTCGTCGTCGTCGCCCATCCCGGGCCCGAACTCCACCGGCGACTCGTCGAGCGACACCTCGCCGAAGCGCGACGGGTCGGCCGCGCGCGGCCCCGCCGCCGCCAAAGCGGACCCGCGCGGGGCGGACGCGGGGTCGTCGTCGAAGCTGATCAGCGGCAGGTCGCCGGCCGCGTCTTCCTCGTCGCCCGCGTCCTCGTCCGCCGGCGGGGACGCGAACGCGGGGCGCGTGGGCGTGGAACCACGCGCCGCGGGGCGCTCCTCGCGGCCCGCGTCGAGCGAGGTGTGCTCCAGCCCGGCCAGCGGCTGCACGTCGATCTCGATGTTGCCGTAGTCGGCGCTGCCGAACACGTCCGCCACGCTCTCGGGGCGCAGCTCGTCCGTGGCCGAGGGTTTCGCGGGCGCGGTCGGCTTGGCGGGGGACGGAGAGGCGGCGGGAGCGGCGGAGGCGGACGGCGCGTAGTCGCCAGCGTCGAAGCCGAAGTCCTCGGCGGCGGCGGCCTTCTGGCGCGCCAGCGGCTCGGTGGAGGCGTTCGGGTCGACGTTGGTGATCTGCCCGCGCAGCGCCTCGGCCTGCGCCGTGTCGCCGTCGGCCAGCGCCAGGCCCAGCAGGATGCGCAGCTGCTCCACCGCCTCGTCCTTGCGGCCGTGCGCCAGCAGCTGGTCGGCCAGCAGGCGGCGGATGTCGGCGGGGTGGGGCGAAAGGTCGGCGAACTCCTTCAGCGCGGCGAAGCTGGCGTCGAGCTTCCCCGCCTTGCGCATGCGCTCGGCGTATTCCAGGAAGTTCTGGCGCGCGTCGGCGAAGAAGCCCTTGGCGGCGCTGATCTGGCCGAGCTTGAGGTAGGTCTGCGCCCGGCCGGGCACCAGGCGCAGGATCTTGCGGCAGAGGGCGATGGCGTTGTTGTAGAGGCCGACGTCCACGTAGGCGTTCACGGCCTGTTCGTACGCCTGCACCGCCTGCTCGGTCTCGTTGATGCGCAGGTGCAGGTCGCCCACGCGGTTCCACCCGCCGATGTCCACGTCGCCGCCCTCGGGCGCCTCGAGCAGCTCGCGGTAGGCGGCGATCGCCTCGCGCCACTGCCCCCGCGCCTCATAGGCGCGCGCCTGTTCTCTCAGCTTTGCGGGGGTGATTGCCATGGACTGCCGGAGCGATGTGCGGCGGGCGCGGGGCCGTGGGCGCGGGACACTCGTTGTGACGACGGAAGCGAAGAAGATAGCGCCGGGTGCAAGGGCTTACAAGCAAGCGAGCTACGGCCTGTCCCTCCGCGTCCGCCAGCCTTCGCTCCCCGGCGGCTGAAGCCGCGGCAACCACGACAGGAAGCCTCGCAAACCGCGCGAGGCTGTGGGCGCGGCATCGTGCCGATCACTAACGCCCGCCCATCCGACACGCGACGCAGGCCGCACCCTCGCATCAACGCCGGCGCCGGGATGAAGTAGCCGCGCGAAGCGCCCCCGGGTCCCTCTCCCCGGCAGTCTTGGGGGAG
>Ga0207706_10000523_pt1 | contig 40794 bp, 43 predicted proteins | sample KBSC53metaG_FD_184318 | JGI IMG/M metagenome (GOLD analysis project Ga0207706, IMG submission 184318) | Corn rhizosphere microbial communities from Kellogg Biological Station, Michigan, USA - KBS C5-3 metaG (SPAdes) (version 2) | ecosystem: Host-associated > Plants > Roots > Rhizosphere > Soil ... | reverse complement strand
TGCAGCTCCTGCGCGGTGGGGAGCATCAGCTGGGTGAGGCCGATGGCGCCCACGGGGCTCAGCGCGCGCGGGTTGAAGGCGCTCTCCACGCGCACCAGCCGGAACGCCAGCTCCGTCTCGACTTCCTCGGCCCGCGCGGCGCGCTCGATGGCGTCGGCCATGTCGCGGCTGATCCCGTACCTGTGGGCGTACCGCGCCACCACCCGCTCGCGTGCCTCCGCCGCCCGTGCCGCGGCGATCACGCGGGCGCCGGCCCGCGCGGCGCGCCCCAGCACGCGGCGCGTGGGCGGGAAGGCGAGCAGCAGCACGACGGCCGCGAGCGCCATCCACCCGCGCCGGCCGATCCGCAACGTGAGGCGCGGGAGAGGCCGCCGGGTTCGGCGCGTGCGTCGGCGGGTGGGGCGCTTGGGCAAGGCGTGGCTCCGGGAAACGTTCGGGTGGACGGGAGAAGTCTAACGTATTCGCGCCTTCCGGTCACGTTCCTCACGCGCCCGGGCGGGTGGATCGAGGCGATCAGGCCGCCTCCACGGCGCTCCGTGCGGGATCGTCGCCAGGCACTTTCCGCCGGACAGTGCGCCGCTTCCCTTTCTCCGCCCACAGCCCTAGACTCCAGACGCCGCGCATCGGATCCCCCGCGCGGCGCGATCACGCGGCACCGCCAACATCCCGGCGACGCACCCGCCCGCATCCCGCCGCGATCCCAACCGGCCACGGGCCACATCATCCCCCAACACCTGGAGACCAAGGATGCGCAAGCTGACGCTGGACCCCGAATCCCTGCGCGTGGAATCGTTCCCGACGGCCGTGCGCCCGGCCGGCCGCGGCACCGTGCACGGGGCGCGCGCCGAGATCGTCCCCGTGATCCCCGGCGCCGACAGCGGCTGCACCGAGCCGTGCATGAGCAACGAGTCGGAGTGCCCGATCCTGAGCTGCGGCAGCGATTGCGATCCCGGTCAGGTCGGCACCGGCGGGTGAGATCCAGCGGTGGGGGCTGAGTTCCCGGCCCAGCCGTGGCGGCGGGGGATTACGACGGGAGGGTGTCGAGCGAGGCGCGCAGGGCGGCGGAAAGGGCGGCGTCGCCGCTCACGACGTCGTGCCAGGTGAGGTCGATCCCCTTGCGCTTGCCCTTCACCACCAGGTGCAGGCCCTCGGGGGTGATGGTGAGCGCGTAGGTGGTCCCATCGATCTCCAACTCGCGCTTGAGCGCCTTCTCGAGCTTCGTCGCCATGGCGTCGCCCCGCAGGGTCAGCCGCCGAAGACGCGCGGGGCCAGGCAGCGCACGTCGCGCGGCCCGGGGTCCAGCACCAGCTGGTCGATCACGAGGCGGACGCCGCGCACCAGCTCGGTGTTGCGCTCGGCGCAGCGCAGCGCGCCCAGGCCGCTGACCGCGCCGAACAGCCCCACCTCGCCGCGGTCCACCTCCACCCGCACCTTGCCGGCGCCGATGGCCGGCTCGGCGGCCAGGCGCGCCTCCACCTCGCGCCGGATGCGCGTGTCCTCGGCCTGGACGGCGGCGGCCTGCGCGGGCGATTCCTTCAGCTCCTTGTGCAGAAAGCTGCACGCGCCGGCCAGCGCCGGGAGCGCGGCCGCCACCGCCGCGCCGCGCACCCGCCGCATCCGCCCCGCTCCCCTGCCCCGCGACCCGGATCTCCGCACCGTCATCCCCACCCGCTGGCGAAACTTTCGGCCCCGCATCGGCGTCTAATGGATTGCAGCGGCCCGTGTTCGCGGGCCGATTTTAGCAATCGCCGCGCCACGCGCGGCGTGCCGCACCGCTCCGGCCCCATGCCACGCTACTTTCAGCTCACCCGCAAGCATACCTATTCGCTCCTCTTCGTGCTCCCCCTGCTGATCGCGTACGAGGCCGGGGCGCGGATGATCAGCGGCCGCGCGCACGGCCTGCGCAACGGGGCCGACGTGCTGCTGCGCAGCGTGCTGGCGGTGGGCGGCGTGCATGGCACGCTGGGGTTCACCGCGGTGCTGGCGGTGGTCGCCATCCTGCTGATCGTCCGCGAGCGGCGGCGCGAGAAGGTGCCGTTGCAGGCGGGCGTGTTCGCGGGGATGATGGCCGAGAGCGTGGTGTACGCGCTCCTCTTCGGGATCGTGGTGGGCACGCTCACGCAGTGGCTGCTGGGCAGCTGGCAGCTCTCCGGCGGCACCGGCGTGCTGGACCGGCTCCCGCTGTTCGACGGCATCGTCCTGTCCCTGGGCGCCGGCGTGTACGAGGAGTTGCTCTTCCGCGTGGTGCTGGTGGGCGGGCTGCTGGCGATCTTCCTCTCGACCGGCGTGAAGAAGAAGTCCGCGCGGGTGTACGCGGCGCTGCTGGCGGCGGCCGTCTTCTCCGCCTTCCACTACATCGGCCCGTACGGCGACCAGTTCCAGACCTGGAGCTTCGTCTTCCGCTTCGTGTCGGGGCTGGCGCTGAACGTCCTCTTCATCTCCCGCGGCTTCGGCATCGCGGCGTGGACGCACGCGCTGTACGACGTGTTCCTGACGGTGACGCACCACCCGTAGCGCGCAACCTCTGGGCTTCCGATTCAGCGAACGCCGCCCCGATGTCGGCTTCAGGTTACCTTCGGGCGAATGTAAGCGGAAGGCGGCATTTCCGATCCAACCCGCTCGCCGGTGAAACCCTCGCCCCCGCGCGAGGGTAGATGGAGGCGACCTGCCCGTTCGGGCTTCCCACCAGATCCATTGGAGTGGATGACGATGCGTTCGCAGTCCCTGCTCGCCCGCGTGCTATTGCTCGCCGCCGTGCTCGCGGCGCCCGCGTGCGACGGCGGCGGGGGGACCACCGCCCCGCCGCGGCTGACGCCGGGAGACGTGCAGGGCGTGTACAGCTTCTGCTCGCTCAAGTTCGTGCCGGCGCAGACGGCGCTGCCGCAGGCCAACCTGCTGGCCAGCATCGTGGCGACGAACCCGCCCGCGCCCAAGCAGCCGCCCTCGCTCACGCTGAGCGGCCAGAGCGCCGGCTACCAGCTCCTCTACACCCGCAAGACCGACAGCTTCACGCAGGACCTGCGCGGCACCGTGGCGCTGGGGGTGGACGAGATCATCCTGAGCGTGCCCGACGAGGACACCGCCGAGCCGCGCCGCGAGCTGCTCCTTCCCGGCCAGCTCCTGCTGCACTTCGGCAGCAGCCCCAGGCAGCTCACGGCGACCGGCGACGTCCTGTACAGCGTCCGCCGCGCCGACTACGCCCGCGCCGCGGGGATCAGCGAGGAAGGGCTGCAGGACCGCATCAACGGGAGCCTGACGGGTCTGCTCACCACCGGCGCCTGCCCGTGAGCCGCGCGGCCGCCGTCCCCGTGCTGCTGGCGCTGGCCGCCTGCGCGGACGGCGGCGCCCTGCCGCGCCCCCTGGTGCCCGCCGACGTGGCGGGCGTGTACCGCCTCTGCTCGCTCACCTTCACCCCCACGCAGACGGCGCTCCCCGCCGCCAACCTGGTGGGAAGCGTGATCGACCCGGCGCCGGGGCCGGGAAAGGCCGAGCCCAGCCTGACGCTCAGCGGCGTGGCCCCGCAGTTCGAGCTGCTGTACACGCACGCCGGCGACGGCGCGCTGCGCCAGGTGCGCGGCGACGTGGAGTACGGAGACAATTCCGTCTTCCTGTACCTCACCTCGCAGACGCCCACCATCATCCAGCAGGAGGCGCTCCTCCCGCCCAACCACCTGGACCTGGTCTACCACGCCTCGCCCCGCCGCCTGACGGCCGGGAGCGAGGTGAGCGCGTATTCCGTACGCCGCTCCGACTACACGCGCGCCGCGGGGATCAGCGAGGAGGGGCTGCAGGACCGCATCACCGGGCACGTGGCGGCGGTGTTCGCGGAGGGAACGTGCTGACCGCGCATCGAACGATGGAGAAGGAGACGAACCGGGTCCGGCGCCACCGCGGACCCGGTTCCGTTGCGGGGCGGGTCCGCGATATCTTTGCCTGCATGAGAACCCGGGGCGCCCTGGGGGCCGCCGCGCTGGCGGCCCTGTTCGCATCGCCGCTTGCCGCGCAGGACCCGGCCTGGAACACCCCCCGCGCGCTGGACCTGGTGCAGCGCGCCCAGGCGCGCCGCGCCCAGGCGCTGGCCGACACGGGGATGGTGGACTACCAGGCCGACGCGCGCGGCTACATCTACTTCTACCTGGACCGGCGCGACATCGACGAGCGCACCCTGGTGAAGACCGACCAGGTGGCGCTGCAGGTGTTCTGGAAGGCGCCCAACCAGACCAAGCAGGTGATCGTGGGGCTGCGCGACCGCAAGAGCCTTCCCACCAACATCCACTACCACCTGGACCACCTGGCCGTGGTGCAGGACAACTTCGGCGACCTGATCCGCATCGGCGACGGCGACGAGGTGAGCGACGTGCTGCACCCCGCCGCGCCGCGGGGGCCGGCGTTCTACGACTACCGCCTCTCCGACTCGCTGTCCATCCGCCTCCCCGGGTCGCCCGAGCCCGTGCGCGTCTACCGGATGGACGTGCGGCCGAAGGATGAGGGGGAGCACGCGCTGGTGGGCGCCATCTACGTGGACCAGCGGCAGGGCGACATCGTGCGGATGGAGTTCACCTTCACCCGCAGCAGCTACGTGGACCGGCAGCTGGACTACATCAACATCTCGCTGGAGAACGGGCTGTACAAAGGGCGCTTCTGGCTCCCCAGCCGCCAGCAGGTGGAGATCCGCCGGCAGCTCCCCGAGCTGGGCTTTCCCGCGGGCGGGGTGATCCGCGGCACCATGGCGGTGAACGGCTACCGCTTCAACCAGGGGCTCCCCGACTGGCGCTTCACCGGGCCCCGCGTGGTCTCGGTGCCGATGACGCAGGCGCGCCGCTTCACCTTCGAGCAGCCGATCGACGCGGAGTTGCGCGAGCAGGGGCTCGGCCCCGAGCGCGAGCTGGGCGACGTGCGCCGCGAGGCCGCCGAGCTGATCCGCGAGCACGCGCTCTCCGGGCTTCCTTCCACGCGCCTGGACGTGCCCGCCGCGTCCACCATCGGCCGCTACAACCGCGCGGAAGGGGTGGCCGTCGGCTTCGGGTTCCGCTCCAGCCCGCGCGAGCAGGTGGCGCTGGAGCTGTACGGCGGCTGGGCGTTCGGGCCGATGCACCCACTGGCGCGCGGCGGCGTGTCGCTCACCAGGCCCGGCTTCCGCCTTTCCGGCTCCGGGTACGTGAACCAGCCGCGCGACATCGCCGTGGGCCCGGTGATCTCGGGGGCGATGAACACGCTTTCGTCCGCGCTGGCGGGGCACGACTACAGCGACCTGTTCTACGCCAGCGGCGCGCGGGCCGACCTGCAGCGCCCGGTGCTGCGCGGCTGGACCGGCACCTTCACCGCGCGCGCCGAAAAGCAGCGCAGCGCGGCGCTGGAGACGGAGCAGAGCGCGTTCGGCGACTTCCGCCCCGTGCGGCCGATCGACGACGGGACGTTCTTGGGCGGCGCCGTGTCGCTGACGCACGCGTCGCCCAGCGGCAAGGCGGTGGCATGGAGCGCCACGGTGGGGGTGGACGGCGGGATCCTGGCGCAGGACGATCCCCCGGTGGGAGGGCCGGACGATTCGGGGCTGGAGTTCGTCCGCCCGCGGCTGGACGCCGGCCTGACGCGGCGGTGGAAGACGGCCGACGCGCGGCTGGAGACCGCGCTGAGCGCGGGCGCCGCGTCGGGCGAGTTGCCGGCGCAGGCGCTGTACCTGGTCGGCGGGCGCGGGACGGTGCCGGGCTACGCCTTCCGCGCGTACGGCGGCGACCGCTTCGCCACGCTGCGCACCACGTTTTCGGCGGACCTGAAGGCGCCGTGGCTGCGCGGCCGTCTCCTTGGCGCCGCCGGCTGGGCGGACGCCGGCGCCGCGGGCGAGGACGCGCTCGCCCGCTTCGGCGCGCTGCCGATGGCCACCCCGAAGTTCAGCGTGGGCGCCGGCGTCGGCATCTTCTACGACATCCTGCGCGTGGACGTGGCGCGCGGCCTGAGCAGTGGCGGCCAGTGGGAGCTGATCGTGGAGGCCAACCCCAGCTTCTGGGATTTCCTGTAGGGTGACCATTCGAAAGTCGACGACGCGGGGCGGGCTCTGTGGCAGAGCCCGCCCCGCGTTCTGGCCAGCAGCTTCAGCTCTTCCACTGGAAAGAAGAAAGGTGTCTCCCGCTTGCACCGGCCCGGCTCCTTACGCGAACAGGCTGCGCGCGTACGCCGCTGCTTCCCACTCTGCCTTCATCTGCGCGATGTCGTCATCCGAGTATCCTTCGCTGCGAAGAATCTCGTCAGGCGAGATCGGAATGGATGAGCCCTGGGGGTCGGTCCACTCGGGGAGCGTGTGCGTGAAGTCCACGAGTTGCCAGCGCGTCCGGCTGCCGTACCGCTCGAAGATCTCATCGATCAGCGCCTCCTCGGCCGGAGAAAGCTGATCGTTGGGCACAACGTCCGGTTCGCGCAGACTCACCTCGTGATTCGCCTTGGGAGCGATCACGCTGTCCCAGTACCCTCCCTGGTAAGCCTCGCGGGTGTTGATGCGGTCGAGCGTGGAACTGAGGACGGGGCCGTGTGGCATCGAGACGTACGTGTCATATTGCCAGCGGCGCGCCGAAGCGGGCCGGTGCCTCCCTCTCCACCAGGTAGAGCAGCTTAATGAGCTTGAGGTGGCTCCTGGTGCCGCCCCGCAGCTTCAGCAGCCGCGCGGCGGCCTGCGTCGCCTTGTCTTCTCGATACCGTGGGCGCATGCGGCTCTCTCCTTGAGTACACAGAGATTCTGAACCCGCGGCGATCAGAACGGTTCCGATGGGGTGATTCTGGCCGTACATTGGCGAGCAGATGTAAACACCGCAAGGATTGTTGCGTCTCCAATCTTCGGAATATGTTCGGCTAACGCGAGGAAAGCAATCCGCGGCTTACATATCGCGCGAGCAATCCAAACGAGGCAACGGCTGCTGAAGCGCGCATTCGGGAGAGCGCGCGGTTGCGCTGCAGGGTTGCGGCCGGTGGTATTTTCGAGCCTCGTGCACCGGGGTTGGCCCGGTGCGATGGATGGGTGGGGCACGCACCTTCGCACTTGAAATCCGTGATCATCGACGCGTTCCACCTTCCAGGCCTGTCGCACGTGCCGACGACCACGCGGGCGTTCGGGAAGGGGGAGGGCGCGTTCGAGCTTCGCGTGCCGCGCCTGACGCCCGCGCTGCTGCGCGAGCAGGTGCGGGCGCTGGGCGAGGCGCGCGAGCGGGCGCTGGCGAACCGGCCGGTCGCGGAGATCGTGGAGGTGATCGACCGGGTCGCCGCGCGGCTGCTGGACGCGGCGGACCCGCTGCGGGTGACGGCGGAGCGCGCGCTGCCGGCCATCACCCACTACTCGCCGGAGATGATCGGCCGCGTGCTGGACCGCATGGCCGCGGACTGGCGCGCGGACCGGCTGCGAGCCCTCCTCTTCGCCGAGCTGGGCGACGCGGGCGTGCTGGACGGGTGGGTGCCCGCGGAGCACGGCCGCGGGCGGGTGACGGCGTTCGGGCCGCGGCTGGCGGCGCACGTGTTCAGCGGCAACGTGCCGGGCGTGGCGGTGACCTCGCTCGTCCGCGCGCTGCTGGTCAAGTCCGCGGCGCTGGGGAAGACGGCGGCGGGCGAGCCGCTGCTCCCGGCGCTCTTCGCCCGCGGGATCGCGGAGGAGGACGCGGAGATCGGCGCCTGCCTGGCGGTGACCTACTGGGCCGGCGGAGACCAGGAGCTGGAGCGCGCCGCGCTGGAGCACGCCGACGCGGTGATCGTCTACGGCGGCCGCGGCGCGGTGGACGCCATCCGGGCGCAGACGCCGCCGGCCGCGCGGTTCCTCGCCTACGGCCCCCGGCTGTCGTTCGGCGTGGTCGGACGGAGCAGGCTGGCGGCGGGCGCGGCGGAGAAAGTCGTCCGGGCGGCGGCGCTGGACGCGTCGACGTTCGACCAGCAGGGGTGCGTGTCGCCGCACGTCTTTTACGTGGAAGCAGGCGGCGAGGTGAGCCCGCGCCAGTGGGCCGCCTTGCTGGCGCGCGAGATGGAGGCGGTGGAGCGCGAGCTTCCGCGCGGCGCCCTGAGCCCGGGCGAGGCGTCCGCGATCCGCCAGCTGCGCGGCGAGGCGGAGTTCGCGGCGGGCGTGGAACTGCACGCGTCTGAGAAAGGGACGGCGTGGACGGTGGTCCACGACCCCGACCCGGCGTTCGAGGCGAGTTGCCTGAACCGCGTGGTGCGGGTGAAGCCCGTCGCCTCGCTGGCGGAGGTGCCCGCGCTGGTGGCCGGGTACGGCGAAGTGCTGCAGACGGTGGGGATCGCGGCGGACGGGGCCGAGGCGGCGGAGCTCGCGGCAGAGCTCGGACGGCTGGGCGCCAGCCGCATCGCGCCGATCGGCGAGATGGCGTGGCCGCCGCCGTGGTGGCACCACGACGGGATGCCGCCGCTGCGCGCGCTGCTGCGCTGGTGCGACTGGGAGGGGTGAAGACGAGGCGTTGGAGCGAGGTGAGAGGCCTGGTCGCGGCCGCGGCGGGCCCCTCCCCCACCCCTCCCCGCGCTTCGCGGGGGGAGGGGAGCTTTTTGTGTCGATCGACCGGCTGCGGTCCGCGCGGATGGGGACGAGGGAGTCCGCGAAGGCGGACTTCGGGCCGTGGTTGCCGCGGATTCATCCGCCCTGGCCGAGGCCGGGGCTCCCTGACCGTCACCGGCCGCACGAGTTACGCGCCGTTGCGTGAGGGATGCGCGCCCGGAGGGCCGGGACGCCGGCGGCGCACCGCGGCGAGACGGGCGGAGTGTGCGGATGCGTGGCGCCGCCGGTGGCCCGGCGCGGTTGGCAACGGCGGTATCGTTGCCTACCGCGCGCGCAGCCCGGCCCGGAGCGCAGCGGAGGGACACGCCCGAATCCCGCAGTTCCTGAGGTTCTTCCACACCCTTTGCCCAACCTGCGGCAAAGACTGTGCGGCGGGCGCGTAAAACTTGCATCGCCAACAGTTTCCGTGGCACGGGCGTTGCTCCCGTACACGGGTACTCGGAGCACCTGATCAGCCCGCGGCCCCGGCGCCCGGAATGGGCGCGGGGCCCGGCACACGCGAACCCCGGCGGCGGTCCTATGAGCCTTCACCTGTTCAGCACACCCGTCCAGTGCACCCAGTGCGGGACCACCGTGGACGACCCGACCGTGGAGCGCTGCCCCAACTGCGGCGCCCTGCTCAAGGAACGCCGCGCGCCCCGGCGGCTGGCCGGCGTGGAGCAGCGCTACGGCTCGCTGCGCATCCTGCTCGGCGTGATGCGCTTCCTGGGCGTGATCATCCTGATGCTGGGGGCGCTGGTGTTCTTCGCCGGCCTGGGGAGCGGGCGCGGCAACACCGGGCAGAACACCGTCTGGTTCGTGGGCGCCATCGTGCTGACGGTGGTGATGTTCGCCGCGGCCGGGCTGTTCGAGCTGCTGATCGACGTGGAGGAGAACACCCGCTCCAGCTTCCGCCTGCAGCAGATGATGCTGGAGGAGCTGGCCGAGGCCCGCGGGCACGCGCACCGCGTGGAGGTGGCGCCGTCGCCCGCCGTGCCCGTGGAGACGCCGGCGGCGGCCATCGCCGCCGCACCGGCCGAAACGCAACCGCGGGCGGTGCCGGCCTGACGCCGGCCCGCCGCAGACCCCCGTACGAGAGCGCCTGATGAAGCCCAGCAGCACCCTGATCCTTTCCACCGGCCTGGTGGTGGCCGTGGCCACCGGCGGCCTGGCCGTCTACGGCACCCGCGCCGAGGCCGTGGACGACGCCGCCCGCATGCGCGCCGCCGAGGAGGTGGCCGCCAGCGCGCCCGACCGGGCGGTGAAGCAGATCCCCGCGAGCGCCGCCACCGAGACAGGTGGGCCGCTGCAGGCGCAGGCGCAGGCGATCGTGGGGACCGCCGAGGGGTGGAGCGTGATGGCTTGGTCGGTGGACCGGCAGCAGACGCTCTTCTCCATCAACGGCGACCAGGTGCGCACGCCGGCCTCGAACAACAAGGTGTACAGCACCGTCTGGGCGCTGGAGATGCTGGGCCCCGAGTACCGCTTCCCCACCGATCTCCTCTCCACCGGCCCGGTGCAGAACGGCGTGCTGCAGGGCGACCTGGTACTGCGCGGCTCCGGCGACCCCGCGTTCGGCTACCCGAGCTACGACCGCGACCCGATGAAGCCGCTGCGGGCGATGGCCGAGGCGCTGAAGCGCAGGGGCGTGACGCAGGTGACGGGCGGGATCATCGCCGACGCCACCATCGACGACGGGAAGCACCACGGGCCCAACTGGCCCAGGGACACCGGGAACGGCGCCGCGCAGTACGCGCCCACGGTGAGCGGCCTCCCCTTCAACCGCAACATGCTGTGGGTGGAGTTCCAGGACGGGAAGATGCAGACCTTCCCGCGCGACGCGGCGATCCCCGTGGTGTGGACGCAGCGCGGCGGCCGGGCGGTGGCGGTGCGCAAGCCCGACAACGACACCATCGTCGTGCGCGGCGCGCCGGGCGGCCGGGGGAGCCGCTACGGCGTGGGCGCCAACGAGCCGGCGCTGCTGGCGCCCAGTGCGCTGCGGCAGGCGCTGCAGGAGGCGGGGATCACGGTGGCCGGGCCCGTCCGGCTGGGGAAGACGCCGGCCGGCGCGAAGCTGGTGCATCGCCACTACAGCATCACGCTCGGCGAGATGATCCCGCAGGCCAACCGCCACAGCGACAACTTCTTCGCCGAGCACTTCTGGAAGGCGGCGGCGGCGAAGGCGACCGGGGAGGGGAGCTACCAGAAGGGCGGCCTGGCGTCGGCGGCGTTCTACCGCCAGCACGCCGGGGTGCCGCAGGGGCAGCTCTGGCAGGCGGACGGCTCGGGCCTCTCCGCCGACAACCGGACCAGCGCGTTCGCCCTGGTGCAGGCGCTGAACTTCGCCAACCAGCAGCCGTGGTCGCACCTGTTCCACGAGAGCCTGCCGGTGGCCGGGCAGCCGGGCGGCACGCTGAACCGGATGTACGTGGGCCAGGCCGCCGCCGGGAACCTGCACGCCAAGACGGGCTACATCAAGCACGTGCGCACGCTCAGCGGCTACGTGAAGACGGCCGACGGCGAGCTGGTGGTGTTCAGCTTCCTGTACAACGGCCCCAACACCTCGGGCGCGCGGGGCGTGCAGCAGAACCTGGGCAACCTGATCGCGACGTACAAGCCGTAGCCGGTTCGGCAGTTGCGCCGTGGGACGGGCCCGGGCGACCGGGCCCGTTTCGCGTTTCGGTCGCGAACGCAGGGCCTGGAGGATGACGAGAGATCGCGAACTGCGGGTCACACGGAGCAGCGGAGGGCGACGGAGCAGCGGAGAACTGCGCGTGCGGTTCAGCTTCCGGCCGTGTCCGCCGTTTCAACCTCCCCCAGGCTGTTTTTGGGGGAGGTCGAACAATCGCGGACAGCCGTACCGTTCGTGATTGTTCGGGAGGGGGCCGGAAGGGGGCCTGCCGTAAACCATCGGCCCGATCACACGCTGGTCCGTTCCGATCGCCGCCTCGCGGAGGCACACGCGCGACGGTACGTTGGTGGGCATGATGCGGAACCTTGCGTCCACAACCGGCTGACGAGAGGCGTGCGATGGATACGGTGGTCGAGGACCTGCGCTACCCGGTGGGCAAGTACACGCCCCCGACGGAGATCGGCGCCGGGCAGCGGGCGGAGTGGATCGGTCAGATCGAGGAGATGCCCGAGCGGATGCGCGCGGCGGTCGACGGGCTGAGCGACCCGCAGCTCGACACGCCGTACCGCCCCGGCGGCTGGACGGTGCGGCAGGTGGTGCACCACGTCCCCGACAGCCACATGAACGCCTTCATCCGCATGAAGCTGGCGCTGACCGAGGACGTGCCCCAGATCAAGACGTACGAGGAAGCCGAGTGGGCGAAGCTCGCCGACGCCATGCAGACGCCGATCGAGACCTCGCTCACGCTGCTCACCGCGCTGCACGAGCGCTGGGTGCTCCTCCTCCGCGCGCTGACCGACGAGCAGTGGAGCCGTGCCTTCCGCCACCCCGAGTGGGGCGAGATCCGGCTGGACCAGACGCTGGGCCTGTACGCCTGGCACAGCCGCCACCACGTGGCGCACATCACCGGGCTGCGCCAGCGTGAGGGGTTTTAGGGGACAGGGGACAGGGGACAGGGGACAGGGGACAGGGGACAGGGGACAGGGGACAGGGGACAGGGGACAGCTTGCGAGGCTGGCGCGGAGGACGGGTTCTGCGGTTGAAGTCCGCGAAGGCGGACTGCGTGCCGTTGTAGCCGTGACTTCAGTCGCAAATTCCCGCGCAGAGCGCTTCACCCATCCCGCCTGACGAACGTACTGAACCGGCGACGTTGAGCGACGACACGGACCTTCAATCGCGCCTGCTGGGGGTGATCGCCCGCGGCGCGCACGCACCGCCCGACGACGCGGAATTCGACGCGCTCGCCCGGGCGGTGTTCGCGCACCAGTACGCCTGCAACGCACCGTACCGCGCCTACTGCGACCGCCGCGGCGCCACGCCCGAGACCGTCAGCCGGTGGGACGACGTTCCCACCGTGCCGACGGACGCGTTCAAGGCCGCGGCGCTGGTGTGCGGCGATCCGTCCAGGGCCGCGGCCGTCTTCCGCACCAGCGGCACCACGCAGGGGCGCGATCGCCGCGGCGCGCACTACGTGGCGGGCCTGGCGCTGTACGACGCCGCCCTCCGCGCCGGCTTCCGCGCCCACCTGCTGCCGGACGGCGCGCGCCCGGTCATCCTCTCGCTCGTCCCCTCGCCCGCCGATCTGCCGGACTCGTCGCTCTCGCACATGGTCGGGGAGGTGATGGACGATTTCGCGGCGCCGGGGAGCGGGTGGTTCGTGAGCGCCGACGGCGGCATCGCGCACGAGCGCCTGCGCGACGCCCTCCGCGCCGCCGGGGCGGAGGGGAGGCCGGTGTGCATCCCCGGGACGGCGTTCGCGTTCGTGCACTGGCTCGACGCGCTGTCCGCCGCGGGCGAGCGGTTCCGGCTGCCCGAGGGCTCGCGGGTGATGGACACCGGCGGCTTCAAGGGCCGCTCGCGCGAGGTTACCCGCGAGGAGCTGTACGGCGCCATCCACGACCGGCTGGGGATTTCGCCCGCGTGGTGCGTGAACGAGTACGGGATGACGGAGATGAGCTCGCAGTTCTACGACGGTGTCGCCGGGAGCGCGGTAGCGCCGGGAGAGCGCCTGCACGTGGGTCCCGCCTGGGTGCGTACCCGCGCGGCGAACCCCGAGACGCTGGAGCCGCTCCCGCACGGCGAGATCGGCGTGCTGCGCCACCACGACCTGGCCAACCTCCACTCGGTGATGGCGATCCAGACCGCCGACCTGGGCTTCACCACCCCCGCCGGCTTCCGCGTCCTGGGCCGCGCCCGCGGCGCCGAAGCCCGCGGCTGCTCCATCGCCATGGACGAGCTGTTGAGCGCGCTGGAACGGCGATAGCGGACAGCAGTACCGGCCGCGGTTTTTCGGGTGCGGGGCCATGGCTGGAATCCGGCCCTACAAAGACACGGGGGAGCGCGAGTACCCACCTCGCACTCCCCCGCCCGTCCACGCGGCTCAGCCGCCCCACCCAGACGGCCTCCCCGCGCTTCGATGGTTTTGCACAGCGCGTGCCAACTCACCTCGGCGCCTCGGCTGTGGCAAACCCCAAGATGTTGCACCACAAGGCGTTGGGGTTGCTACGAGGAAACGGATGTCGCGAATACGGCGGTGCCTCGCCCTCCCGCCCATGGCGCTCCGGGCTCCGTTCCGGCCGGTCGGGCAGGCTGAAGACGGGGAGATTTCATTGGGCTCGCGCCGCTGCTGTACACGCCGTACACAATTCGGACACACGGGTTGACGGAGCGATCATCATGCGCCACCGTCAGGACGCTTCTGCAGGTCCAACGCACCGGGACGGTGCGAACCCGTACGGCGGCCGAACCCAATGCCAGCGCGGAAAACATCTACGGTTGCGGAGCCCGACGAGACGCTGACCGCGGCGATCGCCGCCGCGGCGGCGGCCGGCGAGCGCTTCGTGGAGGCGAAGAGCGAATTGGAGCACAGGCTGGCCGACATCGACGGCGCGCTGGTGGAGCTGGTGCAGCGCGTGTACGACTCCACCCCCGGCGAGTACCAGCGCGTCTTCCGCGTCAGCGAGAACGGCGGCGCCGCGGACGACCTCACCCTCCCCGACTTCGTGCGCTACCTGGTGGAGCGCCCCCGCGGCACCACCGGCACCTTCACCATCCAGGTGGTGGAGAACCTGTACGACACCGGCGATGGCGACGGCGAAGACGACGACGATGAGCTGAACTTCTGATCCTCACGTAACTCTCTGTCAATCCTCCACATCCGCTCAGAGTTGATGTCATCCTGAGGTCGCCGCCGCGCTGAATCGTTCTCAGCGCGAATCTCTGGCGGCGGCCGAAGGATCTATCGCCGGCATCCGCGCGATACGCCTGTCGCTTGAATCCACGGTATGGATCCTTCGGCCGGCCGACTCCGAGAGTTGGTGCAGCCGGCCTCAGGATGACACCGGATTGGGGCGCTGTTGCAGTGGGGAGGATGGGTGGATGTCGACCACCCCGGCTGAGGCCCTATCGGCGCGGATCTCGCAGCAGCGGCGCGGATCGCCATCCCCACGATCCCACGCCAGGAGAGCGCCGCAGATGCCGCAGAGTAATCCGGACGCAATGCCCTACCGCACGCTGGGGCACACGGGCGAGCGCGTGTCGGCCATCGGGATCGGCGGGTGGCACCTGGGGCTGCCGGACGTGAGCGAGGAACTCGCCATCCGCATCGTCCGCAGCGCGGTGGACCGCGGGGTCAACTTCCTGGACAACTCGTGGGACTACAACCAGGGGAAGAGCGAGAAGCGCGCGGGGAAGGCGCTGAAGGACGGCTACCGCGACCGCGTGTTCCTGATGACCAAGATCGACGGCCGCTCGAAGGAAGCGGCCGCGAAGCAGCTGGACGAGTCGCTGAAGCGGATGGGGGTCGACACCATCGACCTGGTGCAGCACCACGAGGTGATCCGCTACGAGGATGCGGACCGCATCTTCCGCGAAGACGGGGCGAACGCGGCGCTGCTCGAGGCCATGCAGGCGGGAAAGCTGCGCTACATCGGCTTCACCGGGCACAAGGACCCGCACATCCACCTGCACACGCTGGACGTGGCGCGCGAGCACGGCTTCACGTTCGACGCGGTGCAGATGCCGCTGAACGTGATGGACGCGCACTACCGCAGCTTCGAGAAGCTGGTCCTTCCCGAGCTGGTGCGGCAGAACGTGGGGGTGCTGGGGATGAAGAGCATGGCCAACGGGATCATCCTGCGCTCGGGCGTGGTGAGCGCGCCCGAGTGCCTGCGCTACGCGCTGAGCCTGCCGACCAGCGTGGTGATCACCGGCTGCGACAGCATGGAGATCCTGGACCAGGCGATCGGCGCCGCCACCGGCTTCACCCCGCTGACCGACGACGAGCGCAAGGAGCTGCTCGCCCGCACGGCGCAAGCCGCGAAGTCCGGCGAGTACGAGCTGTTCAAGACCTCCTCGATCTTCGACAGCACGATGCAGAACTTCGAGTGGCTGGGCGAAGAGCCGGAGCGGTACACGAAGCTGGTGCCGGCGTAAGGCACCACGGCCCCCACCCGAAAAAAGGCGGACGATACTGCTGTCCGCCTTTTTTCGACCTCCCCCAAAAACAGCCTGGGGGAGGTTGAACGGCAAAGGGCGCGGCCTTCAACCGCAGAGAAAGCGGCCGGAGCGCAAGCACGCTCCGGCCGTTTCTCAGCACCTAGCACTCAGCACCTAGCATCATCGTCACTCGCCGTACGGCACCCAGATGTTCTTGACGTGGGTGGCCTGGCGCAGGAACTCGGCGCCTTCGCCCTGCTCGGGGTCGAGCCAGTCGCGCGGGCGGCCGTAGTCGACCCAGGTGCGCTTCATGTTGCCGGCGCTCAGGCGCTCCACCATCTCGCTCCCCTCGGCGCCGCCGAAGTACCACAGGCTGTCCACGTCGTCGTGGCCGGCCAGCGTCTGCGCCAGCTCGTCGCGCCGGCCGGTGACGATGTTGACCACGCCGCCGGGGACGTCGCTCGTATCCAGCACCTGGTAGAAGTCCGTCGCGGCCAGCGGCCAGCGCTCGGACGGGATCGCGACCACCGTGTTCCCCATCGCGATCAGCGGCGCCACCAGCGAGACGAAGCCCAGCAGCGGCGCCTCGTCGGGGCAGGCGACGCCCACCACGCCGATCGGCTCCTTCATCGCCAGCGTCACCATGCGGAACGGGGTGTGGTGCACGTCGCCGTCCCACTTGTCGGCCCAGGCGCCGTAGGTGTACAGGCGGCGGATGGTGGCCTCCACCTCGCGCGCGGCGCCGGCCTCGTCGCCCGTGAGCGCGGCGATGCGGCGGGCGAATTCGTCCGTCCGCGCGGCCAGGTTCTCGGCCAGGTAGTAGAGGATCTGCGCGCGGTTGTGGCCGGTCTGCTTCGCCCACCCCGACGCCTTGTGCGCCGCTTCCACCGCGTTGCGCACGTCCTTGCGGTTGCCCAGCCCCACCTCGCCGATCAGCCGCCCGGCCGCGGAGTGGACGGCCAGCGAGTTGCCGCCGTCCGGCCGCGCCTGCTTGCCGCCGATGTACATCTTGGCCGTGCGGTCGATCGGCGGCAGCGCCGGCATTTTCCCCCTGGCTGCGGTATCCGCCTTCACCGCCTTCACCTTCGCCTGCTGTCCCCTGTCCCCCGTCCCCTGTCCCCTGCCCTTCTCGGCCTCCCAGCGCGGCTTGACGTACTCCCACAGCCCCTCGCGGCCGCCCTCGCGCCCGTAGCCGCTCTCGCGGTAGCCGCCGAAGCCGCTGGCCGCGTCGAACACGTTGGTGCAGTTCACCCACACCGTCCCCGCCTTCACCTTGGGGGCGATGTCGAGCGCCAGGTTGATGTTCTCGGTCCACACGCTGGCGGCCAGCCCGTACGGCGTGTTGTTGGCCAGCGCCACCGCCTCGGCCGGCGTGCGGAAGGTCATCGAGACGACGACAGGGCCGAAGATCTCCACCTGCGCGATGGTCGAGCTCGGCGACACGTTCGTGAACAGCGTGGGCGGGAAGAAGCACCCCTCCTGCGGGCAGCTCCAGCTCGGCTGCCACATCGAGGCGCCCTCATCCACCCCCTGCTGCACCAGCTCCTGGATCTTCTGCAGCTGCACCGGGGCCACGATGGCGCCGATGTCCACCGCCTTGTCCAGCGGGTCGCCCACGCGCAGCGTCTCCATCCGCGCGCGCAGCTTCTCGGTCAGCCGCTCGGCGATCCCTTCCTGCGCCAGGATGCGGCTCCCCGCGCAGCACACCTGCCCCTGGTTGAACCAGATGGCGTCCACCACGCCCTCGACGACGCTGTCCAGGTCGGCGTCCTCGAAGACCACGAACGGGCTCTTGCCGCCCAGCTCCAGCGACAGCTTCTTCCCGCTCCCCGCGGTCGCGACGCGGATGATGCGCCCCACCTCGGTGCTGCCGGTGAAGGCGATCTTGTCCACGTCCGGGTGCTCGACGATCAGCGCGCCCGTCCGCCCGTCGCCGGTGATGATGTTGACCACGCCCGGCGGCAGGCCGATCTCGTGGCACACCTCGGCGAAGAGGATGGCGGTGAGCGAGGTGAACTCGGCGGGCTTCAGCACCACCGTGTTCCCCATCGCCAGCGCGGGGGCGATCTTCCACGACAGCATCAGCAGCGGGAAGTTCCACGGGATGATCTGGCCCACCACGCCGACGGGCGCGGTGTCGCGCAGCTCCGAATCCGTCTCCATCAGCTGCGCCCACCCGGCGTGGTGGTAGAAGTGCCGGGCGACCAGCGGGATGTCGATGTCGCGGCTCTCGCGGATCGGCTTCCCGTTGTCCATGCTCTCCAGCACCGCGAACATGCGCGAGTGCTTCTGGATCTGCCGGGCGATGGCGTACAGGTAGCGCGCGCGGCCGTGCCCGCCCAGCGCCTGCCAGCCGGGGAGCGCGGCGCGCGCGGCGGCCACGGCGGCATCGACGTCGTCCGCGCCGGCCTGGCTCAGGCGGGCGAGCGGCTTTCCGGTGGCGGGGTTGGCGGTGTCGAAGTACTCGTTCGTCGACGGATCGCGCCACTCGCCGTTGATGTACAGCCGCGTGGTGCGGTCGTGCTCGTCGAGCCAGCGGGTGACGGGGGATGCGCTCTCGGGCGCGGGCCCGTATTCCAGCGTCTCGAAGATCTCGGCGATGCTCATGTGAGTTGCGTCCTGTGCTGCGCCTGGCGGCGGGTGTTCCGGATGCGCGTAAGATAGTGCGCGGAACGCCGCTGCGCATCCGGTACCCTTCCCCGCCGCGACCGCCGTGGGGCCCTCTCCCTGGCGTTCAGGCGCGACTCCGCCGCGTCCCGAACGCCTGTCCCTCCCCCAGAACAGCCTGGGGGAGGGACCCGGGGGCGCTTTGCGCGGCTGCTTCAACGGTGGAACCGGCCAGGGTTCTCAGTACCACAGGGCGGAAATGCGACGAGCCGGCGCGGAGTCCTCGCCACCCCGGCGCCGACTCGCGAGGTCACGCGGCAGAATCAGCAGAAGCAGGTGCCGAAGTCGCTGATCTCGCAGGCGCAGATGTTGGTGTGGCAGGTGTAGTCGCAGGTGTCCTGCACACAGGTGAAGTTGTCGCAGGTGTCGGCGCAGGTGTCGTACGCGGTGCACGGGAATCCCGGACAGCTGTCGTTTCGGGTCAGCGACGGCGTGCGTCCGGAATCGTACCCCTCCACCGTACCGACGTCGCCGCGCTCGTTCGAGGTCGCGAACGACTGCACCTCCAGTTGGTCGACGTCCAGCGTGAGCTTGGCCATGATTTCCTCCTTAGCGCTTGGGGGGCGTGACTTGGAGGGGCGCGGGGGGCGAAGTCGGCGCGCCCGATGGTAGCCTCGCAATTCTACTCCCGCCTCATTTGGCGGGCAATCCCACGCGAGACACGACAAAGCGTCCGCTGGACTCGGGAGCCGTCCTCGCCTTCGGACGACGAGCACGCCTGGACACTGGTTCGAAGGATGCGAGGGAGCCCGCCCACGGCACCGCACGCCGTCCGCGTGGGCGCCCCGGGCGGACGCGCGAAATCACCCGGACCGGGTGGATCACCTGGACAGGCTGGCAGAAGGATGACGGAGCAGACGGCCGTGCCCGAGTTCGGGTGGGTGGATCCGGATTCGCCGTTCGACATGGGCGACTACGCGGACGACCGGGAGCGCCGCTTCGTGGAGGCGATGCGGGCGCGGGCGCTGGAGTGGGCGGCGCTCGGCATCCGCCCCGGCGAGGCGTTCGTGCTGCCGGACGAGGACTTCCCGTTCCTTCGCCTGGGTGTGGACGTGGTGGACCGCGACACCGACACGATCGTCCGCAGCTACCAGGTGCGCTTCGACCACGCGTCGGTGGTGGTGGGCGAGGACCCGACCGGGCAGTTCACCGACCCGCCGGACCCGCGCCGCTCCGCCACCCTCCACACCGCCGATCCCCAGGTGCTGGCGGCCTTCGCCTGCGACTGGCTCGAGGCCGAGTTGAAGCGCCCGATCGAACGTCACGAGTGGGAAACGGCGGACTACCGTCACACACGCTGGGTGATGGGCGACACCGGCGCCGAGCTGGTGTGGAGCGATTCCGCGAACGATCCCCGCCCCGAGCTGGGCGAACCGGACCGGCGCGCGGTGATCCGCGACTTCCGCCGCGCCCCGGGATGATGCCGGCGATCGTGCCGATGCAGGCGGCGCACTGGAGCGGCGTGCGCCGCATCTACCTGGAAGGAATCGCCACCGGCAACGCCACCTTCCAGACGGGGGCGCCGGAGTGGGACGCCTGGGATGCCGGCCATCACGTCCATTCTCGTCTCGTCTCGATCGACCGTGATGTCGTGGCAGGATGGGCCGCCTTGAGCCCGGTCTCCGCGCGGCCGGTGTACGCGGGCGTGGCGGAGGTGAGCGTGTACGTGGCCGCGAGCCACCGCGGCCACGGCGTGGGCGGCGCGCTGCTCGATGCGCTCATCCGCAGCGCCGAACAGAACGGGATCTGGACGCTGCAGGCCGGCATCTTCCCCGAGAACACGGCCAGCATCGCGCTGCACGAGCGCCACGGCTTCCGCACCGTGGGCCGCCGCGAGCGCCTGGGCCGCCTGCACGGCACCTGGCGCGACGTGATGCTGCTGGAGCGCCGCAGCATGGACCCGCGGTACGGGTAGAGTCGATCGCCTCCCCCGAAGCTGCGCGATCCAGCGATCGGCGGCGGGGATGTGGGGCCGTGCAGGTTTTCTCCGAACGACCGGCTTGCGCGCCGGCCCCGCGCGCGATCCGCCGGGGAACGCCGGAATCCAGCCGCGCTCTCCTGTCGCCGCCGTCCTGTTTGTTCTCGGCCGTATGCCCTCCCTACAAATTTTTCTTGCTTTTCGAATCGGGGTCGAGCATTATCCGCCGCCGGTTCGATCGATCGGCGGTGCCACTTCATCCCATCATCCGGAGGAAGATCATGAAGAAGCTCAGGCTGGAACTGGACGCGCTGGAAGTGGAATCCTTCCAAACCTCGCGGCTGGGCAACTGGGAAGGCACCGTACGCGGCGAGGAGGAGGTCACCGAGGGCGGTGACACGAAGTGCGGCGGCATCCAGACGTGCGGCGACTGTGGCGGCGGCGGCGGCGGCGGCCAAGTCACGGCCGGCGGTAACACGAAGTGCGGCGGCATCCAGACGTGCGGCGACTGCGGCGGCGGCGGCGGCGGCGGTGGCGGTGGCGGCCAGGTCACGGCCGGCGGCCCCACCAAGTGCGGCGGCATCCAGACGTGCGGCGCCGGCTGCAACGCGTGACGCAGGCGCCCCGCCCGGACCACGTTCGGGCGGGGCGGTAGCAACCGCTGCCAATCCACGCGGAAACGCGGAAGAACGGAGAACTGCGCGTTGCCGCGGTTCTCCGTTTTTCTTCGCGCACGGCCTGACCATCGGCTGCGGGGGATGCCGGGCCATCCGTGCTTTCAGCCGCACGACAGCCTTGCGTCGCCGGCCCCGCGCTCCGGACCCTGTGTCGTCAGGTCGATCTCATGGACGCGCCATCTTCTCATTCCTGGATCCGTACCGCACTGCTCGCCGGCCTGGCATACCTGGTCATCGGCAGAGCGTTCGCGCTGCCGGCCGACCACGTCCAGGTGTGGAGGCTCGCGGCCTGGCTCGCGAGTGGAGCAGTGTTCATGGCGCACCTCGGACATGAGCGCATCCAGCTGAATCATCCCGTCCGCGCGGCAGCATCACACGCCGCGCTCGCCGTCGCGCTCGGAGGCCTGGGTCTCGCGGTTGCCGGGATGGTCCACTCGCTCACGGCCGGAGCTCCGCTTCGCGTTGCCTGGTTGCTGGCTCTGGTCGCCTGGCCCGCCATCACCGCGATCCCCGCTTTCCTCGCCGGGCTTGTCGCCGCGACCGTGATGGCCCGCCTTGCACCCGCTCCGCGGGCGAAGTAGGCGCATCCCGGCAGGCCGGACCACTCGAGCCGGCAGACCCGCACCGCCTGACCCTGGTGTCGTTGGCCCGCTTCAGGAGCACGCCTGGAACGACATCGCGGCAACCGCAGTGTAGCAATCACCAACCTCTCGCCCGGAAGGAGACCGACCCATGGCTGTCCTGGCCCTGTTCACCGGCAAGCTCACGAAGGCTCAATACGACATTCTCCGCGAAGAAGTGGACTGGGAGCACAAGCAGCCGGCAGGGGGCGTTTTCCACGCGGCGAGCTTCGATGACGCGGGCAATGTCCACGTCGCGGATGTCTGGGAGTCGGCCGAGGCCCTGAACGCGTTCGCGGAGGCGGCCCTGATGCCGGCCTTCGCGAAGCACGACATCGCGCCGCCGAGCGTTTCGGTGTACCCGGCGCACAAAGTCCAGGCGTATGCGAGCGTCGAGAAATACCGTATCTAGACCACATGCGCGCGCCACCGGCCTCGGCTCAGCTACCGGCGGGGGCCGGAGCGTCCTGGGCGAGCCGATGGAACAGGTCCAGCCTGAGCCGTGTGAAGGAGTGGAAATCGCGGCACGATCCATCCTGGATCGCCTGGACGAACGCGGCTTCGATCTTCCGGCGGCCGAGGAGAAACCGCCGGAAGATCTGCCGTGAGCCGGCGTTGCGAAGACCCAGGGTGTCTCCCAGGTCCAGCCGGCGCACCAGCTCGTTTGCCCAGGCGAGGTACTCCGTCCCCGTCTCGGGGCGGTTGCAGATCGACCCGCTGACGCGGTGATAGAGATAGAGCGGTTCGGAGACGTGGAACAGGGATTCGAGATCGTCGAAGCAGCGAACGTAGAAGTACACGTCCTCCCAGCGCAACATCCACCCGGGCCAACGCGCGGTCACCCGGCTCCGGTCGAAGACGATTCCCGCATACGTGTGGATCTGGCTGGTGAGGATGTCTTCCAGCCGCACGGGGCCCGTGCCGATCCGGCGGTCCAGGCTTTCCAGCTCCGTTCCGGCGCCCTGGTCGATGAAGCTCGTGCGGGAGTAGGCGGCGCCGTGCAGCATGGCCGCGGGCGCAAGGATCTCCAGCGCACGCGGGGCGAGCATATCATCCGCATCGACCGTCGCGACGACCCGCCCGCAGGCGGCGGCCAGGGCTGCATTGCGTGCGCTGGCGGGCCCGCTACCGGCGCCGCCCGTAGACACGCACCGTATGCGCGGGTCGGAGAGGCCGTGCTCGCGGAGCAGTTCCGCGTAGTCGGTTCCGTCATCCGACGCGATCACGATCTCGGACGCGGGACAGGTCTGCCCGAGCACGCTGTGTACTGCGCGGCGGATGAACGGCTCGGCCTGGTAGGCTGGGATGATTACGGAGATGCTGCGATCCACGCTTCCCGGCTTTGCGTTTCGGAGTGGACGTGAAAGCGGTGGGCCCGCGAGGCAGAGACTTCACCCGGCCGAGGGACGCGCGGTCGGAGAGGCTGGTCTCCTTGTGGAATCTACAGCGCTCCCGCCGCTCTCGCCTAGCCTCGTACCGGCTTCTACGATCGGCCGCGCATTCGAGCCGGTTGTCCAGGGCTCGTCATCCTGAGGCTGAGCGCGACCACGCCTGCGCCGCCGGCGGCACGATGGCCGCAGCGCGAAGGATCCATGATCGACGGTGCGCTGCCGCTGGTGTTTCGCGCGGACCGGCCACGGATCCTTCGGCTTGCGGCCGTTCGCCCATCCCGCAACGCTGCGTGGTCAGCCCCAGGATGACGAGCGCCGGGCTGGATGCAGAATGCACGGTCATTTCCCACAACGGTATCACTCGATCGGTTTGAGGTTCGCCACGATCTGCGCCCGGTTGGGCTCCAGGAAAGGCGGCAGCACCACGCTCTCGCCGAGCGTCGCCGGATCCTCGTCCACCGCGAAGCCGGGGCCGTCGGTGGCGATTTCGAAGAGGATGCCGTTGGGCTCGCGGAAGTACAGGCTGCGGAAGTAGTAGCGGTCGATCTCGCCGCTGTTGGGGATGCGCATCTCGTTCAGCCGCGCGGCCCAGGCGTGGTACTGCTCCTCATCGGGCGTGCGGAAGGCCACGTGGTGCACGGCGCCGGCGCCCTGCCGCGCGACGGGCAGGTCGGGCTGCACCGCCACGTGCAGCTCGGCGTGCGGGCCGCCCGCGCCCATCTCGTACACGTGCACGTTGGGCTGCGCGCCGCCATGCGCGTAGCTGCGCGCGTGGCGCATGTTCAGCACGCCGGTGAGCACCCGGTCGGTCTGCGTGATGCTGGGCACACTCATCACGATCGGCCCCAGGCCGCGGATCTGGTGCTCCGCCGGTACGGGGCTGCGCTCCCACGGCACCGGCGGGTCGCCCGCGCCGCCGTCGTCCACCAGCGCCAGCCGCTGGCCCTCGCCGTCCTCGAAGTCGAGCACCGCCCGCCCGTCGCGCTCCTCCATCCCGCCGTGCTTCACCCCGTGCTCGTCCAGGCGTGCGGCCCACCAGCCGAGCGACGCACGTCCGTTCACGCGCAGGTGCGTGCGGGTGATGGCGTGCGTGCCGCGGCGCTCGGGCGGCACCGGCCAGTCGAAGAAGGTGAGGTCGTTGCCGGGGCTCCCCACCGCGTCGCTGTAGAAGAGGTGGTAGGCGCTCACGTCGTCCTGGTTGACGCTGCGCTTCACCAGCCGCATCCCCATCACCTGCGTGTAGAAGCGGTAGTTGTCGCTGATCCGCGCCGAGATGGCGGTCAGGTGGTGGATGCCGGTCAGCTCCATGGTGTCTCTCGTCCGTTCCGATACGTGTACGGCGCGACAACGCGGCAGCCCATGCGCTTGCGTGCGTATGCGACTGAAGTCGCGGCTACAACGGCGCACAGTCCGCCTGCGCGGACTTCCACAGCGGTCGTCACCCGTGACGATGCAACGAGGACGCCGCGCGGCGCTACATGGACCCGCCGGAGAGCGCGATCCAGCAGCCGTACTCGGTTGGATGGGCGCGGGATACAGGGCGCGGTGCATGCTGGACGCCAGGGAGAGGGCTGGCGGCGCGGCACGCCGCACGTGAGCTTGGGGCGACGACGGATTCAAAGATCGCGAGCCTGGAGAGTCGATTGGACGCGCGGTTCGTGACGGCGGGCGGAAAGCGGCTGGAGTACCTGTGGTTCGGCCCCGCGGCAGGTGACGCGCCGACGATCGTGTTCCTGCACGAGGGGCTGGGGAGCGCGGAGCTCTGGCGCGGCTTCCCGGCGCGGCTGGCGGGCGAGACGGGGTGCGGCGCGCTGGTCTACTCGCGCGCGGGGTACGGCGCGTCGGACGCCGTCGGCCTGCCGCGGCCGATCCGCTTCATGCACGACGAGGCGGTCGTGCTGGGCGAGGTGCTGGACCGGCTCGGGATCGAAACGCACCTGCTGTTCGGGCACAGCGACGGGGCATCGATCGCGCTGATCCACGCGGGGAGCGAGCTGCGGCCGGGGCTGCGCGGCATGGTGGCCGAGGCGCCGCACGTGTTCGCCGAGCCTCACGGGCTGGCCAGCATCGCGAAGATCGCGGACGTCTACCGCGACACGGACCTGCGCGAGCGGCTGGCGCGGCACCACGGCGCCAACGTGGACACGGCGTTCCGCGGGTGGAACGAGGTGTGGCTCCATCCCGAATTCCGCGCGTGGAACATCGAGGAGTACCTTCCCCACATCCGCGTGCCCGTGCTGGTGGTGCAGGGGGAGAGCGACGAGTACGGCACCTGGGCGCAGGTCGAGGCGATCCGGCGGCGGTCCGGCGGACCCGTCGAGGCGTTGGGGCTGCCGGAGTGCGGCCACTCGCCGCACCGCGAGCATCCCGGGGCCGTGCTGGCCGCATCCGCCGCGTTCGTGCGGCGGTGCCTGGACGCCGGAGACCATCCATCCACCGGACCGGAGGCGTGATGACGGAGCTGCAGCCCACCGCGCTCGACGCGCGCTTCGTGGATTCGGTGCCGGAGCTGTACGACCGGTACCTGGGGCCGTTCCTCTTCTCGCCGCTCGCCAGCGACCTGGCCGAGCGCGTGATCCGGCCGGACGACCATCCGCCGCGCGTGCTGGAGCTGGCGGCGGGCACCGGGCGGCTCACGGAGCAGCTGCTGGCGCAGCTCCCGCCTGGCACCTCCATCGTCTCCACGGACCTGAACGAGCCGATGCTGGAGCTGGGCAGGCGCCGGATCGCGGCACCCTCCGCGGACGTGTCGCTGCAGTGGCGGGCGCCGGTGGACGCGCAGGAGCTGCCCTTCGGCGACGGCGAGTTCGACGCGGTGGTGTGCCAGCTGGGGATCATGTTCTTCCCCGACAAGCCCAGGGCGGCGCGCGAGGCGCTGCGGGTGCTGCGGCCGGGCGGGCAATGGCTGGTGAACGCGATGGCGCCGCTGGACGAGAGTCCGCTCGGGCGCATCGTGAACCAGGTGGTGGCGGAGCACCTCCCGGGCGATTCGCCCACCTTCTTCCGCGTCCCCTTCTCGTTCGGCGACCCGGTGGCGCTGATGGCGCTCGCCCACGACGCCGGTTTCGAGGACGTGGACGTGTCGGTGGTCGACCGGACCGGCGAGTCGCCATCGGCCGAGGATGCCGCGTACGGGTTCGTGTTCGGCAACCCCGGCGCGCAGGCGATCCGCGACCGCGGCGGCGACCCGCGGGTGGTGGCGAGCGCCGTGGCCCAGGCGCTGGCGGCGGAATACGGCGACCACCCGCTGCGCATCCCGCTCCGCGCGCGGGTGCTGTCGGCGTGCAGGCCGCGGTGAGCACGAAGGCCGCAGAGCATCGCAGCCGCGCTGTTCAGCCTCGCGCAGTTTGCGAGGCTTCCCGTAGTTGTTGCTGCGGCTTCAGCCGCCGGTGCGCGAGCCGGAGCCCGCGGAACTTCCTGTCAGGCCGATCATCAACCAGTCGATGTGAATGGATCTGCAGCTGGACGGTAAGGTCGCCATCGTGACGGGCGCCAGCCGCGGGATCGGGCGGGCGATCGCGCAGGCGCTGGCGGGCGAGGGGATGCACGTGGTGCTGGCGGCGCGCTCGCAGCCGGCGCTGGACGAGGTGGCGGCGTCGCTCCCCACGTCGTCGCTCGTCCACGCGGCGGACCTGCGGATGCCGGACGCGCCCGCGGCGCTAGTGGACGCGGCGGTGGCGCGCTTCGGGCGGCTGGACCTGCTGGTGAACAACGCGGGGGCAACCAAGCGCGGCGACTTCCTGGCGCTCCCCGACGACGCCTGGGCCGACGGGTTCGCGCTCAAACTGTTCGGCACGATGCGCTGCTCCCGCGCCGCGTGGCCGCAGCTGGTGGCAGCCGGCGGCGCGATCGTCAACATCGTCGGCGTGGGCGGACGGACGGGGTCGGCGGAGTTCACCATCGGCGGGGCGGTGAACGCGGCGCTGCTGAACCTGACCAAGGCGCTGGCCGACCGCGGCGTGCGCGACGGCGTGCGGGTGAACGCCGTCAACCCCGGCTCCATCGCCACCGAGCGCCTGCAGACGCGGCTGCGCACGCTGGCCGAGCAGCGCGGCATCGGCGTCGACGCGGCGGCGGCGGAGATGGCGCGCGGGCTGAAGGTGGCGCGCTTCGGCGAGCCGGGCGAGATCGCCAGCGTGGTGGCGTTCCTGGCCTCGCCGCGCGCCGCGTATCTCCAGGGCGCCGTGATCGACGTGGACGGCGGGCAGACGCGCACGCTGTGAGCACCGGCGCCGCCATCGCGCGCGCAGGCGTGATCTTCCAGACTGGATCGAGACGGAGGGGCGATGGAGCCGAAGTTCTTCGCGACGCCGGAGGAGTTCCGCGCGTGGCTGCACGAGAATCACGCCAGGGCGGCCGAGCTGTGGGTGGGCTTCCACAAGGTGGGCTCGGGAAAGCCGAGCATCACCTGGCCGCAGAGCGTGGACGAGGCGCTGTGCGTCGGCTGGATCGACGGCGTCCGCAAGCGGCTGGACGATGACTCGTACGTGATCCGCTTCACGCCGCGCAAGCCGGACAGCACCTGGAGCGCCGTCAACATCCGGCGCATGGGCGAGCTGCAGGCGGAAGGGCGCGTGCTTCCCGCCGGCCTGGCCGCGTTCGAAAGGCGCCGCGACGACCGGTCCGCCATCTACTCCTACGAGCAGCGCAAGGCCGCCGAGCTGCCCCCGGAGTACGAGGAGCGCTTCCGCGCCGACGCCGCCGCCTGGGAGTACTTCCAGTCGCAGCCGCCGTGGTACCGGCGGACGGCGACCTACTGGATCATCTCGGCCAAGAAGGAGGAGACGCGCGAGAAGCGCCTGGCCACGCTGATCGACGACAGCGCCCACCGCCGCCCGATCGCGGGGCTCGACCGCACGGGGACGAGGGAGTAGGCCGTGTCCACGCCCGGATCATCCACCGCCTTCGCCGTCCGCCGCGCCACCGCGGACGATGCGGACGTGCTGGCGCACCACCGCGCGGCCATGTTCCGCGACATGGGTACGCTGCGCTCCGACCTGTACGATGCGTTGCGCGACGCCGCGCGGCCCTGGTTCATCGAATCCATCCTCGCGGGCGAGTACGTGGCCTTCGTCGCGGCGCCGGCGGCGCGGCCGGGCGAGATCGTCGGCGGCGCGGGGGTGCAGCTGCGCCGCCAGCTTCCGCGGCCGACGCCGGACGGCGCCGCGATCGAGACGAGGCCGCAGGCGCTGGTGCTGAACGTGTACACCGAGCCGGCGTGGCGCCGCCGCGGCCTGGCCGCGCTGCTGATGGAGCACGTGCTGGCCTGGGCGCGCGAGCACGGCGTGGGCGGCGTGGTGCTGCACGCATCCGCCGAGGGCCGGCCGCTGTACGAGCAGATCGGCTTCGTGGCGACCAACGAGATGCGCTACACGGGGGAGTTGTGAGGCGGCCGGGATCCCGCACCGGCGGCTGAAGCCGCAGCAACAACGACAGGAAGCCTCGCAAACTGCGCGAGGCTGTGGGAGTGGTCCCGCACGTCGAACACAGATCGGCGCGGCCGCGGCGGGGCCCCTCCCTCCCCGCACTTCGCGGGGGAGTGGGTGAACGGCGTGCGGCGGACATGTGTCGCTCGTGGCAGTAGTCGGCTTGGAGGATCGGATGACGCTCCGATAAAACCCCCGGCGCCAACGAGACATCTGTTATGGAGCGCGGTTCACCGCCGTGACGCGCGCTCCACCCTCCGAAGAAGGCCACCCATGCGCAGCGCCGCCCTCCGATCGCGCCGCATCGTCCTGGCGCTCGTCACCGTCACCGCAGCCGGTCCGGCGATCGCTCCCGCGCAGGAACCCACGCGGCTCTCGACGACCGCCGCGACGGTGGCGGACTCGCTGGTCGGGTTTCACGGCAGGACGCAGGACGCGGAGCGCACCACGCTCACCATCCGCGAGCGCTGGGGCGGCTCGGGCGATACGGCGACGGTGGAGGTGGGCTACCTGCGGCTGCCCGCGCGGACGGCGTCGCCCGGCACCCCGATCGTGTTCCTGATGGGCGGCCCGGGCGTGCCGGGGAGCGTGATCGGCCGGGTGCCGCCGTACTGGGCGCTCTTCGACCGCCTGCGCGCCACCGCCGACGTGATCGTGCTGGACCCGCGCGGCGTGGGGATGTCGCGCCCCGCGCTGGAGTGCGCGGCCACCTCCCCGCCCCGCGCCGACTTCCTGGCCTCGCAGCAGGCGCTGGCGGACGCGCTGGTGGCGGCGTACGCGCCGTGCGTGGCCGCGCTGCGCGCCCGCGGCATCCGCCCGGAGCTGTTCTCGGTGGCCGAGGTGGCGCGCGACGTGGAGGCGATCCGCCGGCGGCTGGGCGCCGGCCGCGTCTCGCTTCTCGGTTTCAGCTACGGGACGCGGATGGCGCTGGAGTACGCGCGGCTCTTTCCCGATCACGTGGACCGCGTGGTGCTGCAGGGCACCATGACACCGGACGACGCCATCCGCACGCCCACGGCCATGGACTCGGTGCTGGCGGCCGTGAGCGCCGCCGCCGCGCGCGACTCGGTGGCCCGCGCGCTGGCGCCGGAGCTGCGCGCGTCCATCGCGGAGCTGCTGCGGGCGCTGGACGCGGCACCCGTGCGGGTGACCGTGCCCGGCTCGCGCGGCGACTCGGTGCGGCTCACCGTAGGCCGCGGCGGGATGCAGGCGCTGCTGGGCGGACGGCTGTCGGACCCGCGGCTCCCGGCGCTGGTTTCGACGCTGCGGGCGGGCGACACGCGGGTGCTGGCGATGCTGGCGGGTGGCATCTATCGTGACCTGGCGGCGGGCGGCGGGTCGCTGTTCGGCCGCACGGTGTACTGCTCGGCGCCGGCGTCCGAGGCGCGCGAGCGGCTGGCGCTGCGGCTGGCGGGGGCGTCCACGCTGGGCGAGGTGTTCGACAACGTCCCCGAATCGCCGCAGTTCTGCCGCCGCATCGGGATCACGCCCGGCCCGCGTCTGGCGCCGCCGGCCGCGCCGATCCACGCCGCCGCGCTCTTCATCACCGGCACGCTGGACGACCGCACGCCGGCCGCCAACGCGCAGCGCGCGCGGAGCTGGTTCACGGACTCGAAGACCGTCACCGTGGAGAACGGCGGCCACGAGCTGCTGCCGGACGACGCGGTGCAGGCGCTGGTCGCCGCCTTCTTCGCCACCGGCCGGGTGGACCGCGACCGCATCGTGCTGCCGCCGTGGCGGTTCGCGTCCGTGGCCGAAGCGCTGCAGCCGCCGCGCCGCCGCTGAACTTCAATCGGTTGATGGAGATGGAACCCGAGCTCCCGCTGCGCATCACCGTGGCCGATCCACCGCCCGCCGTGGCGTTCGCGGTGCAGCGCGGCCGCGACGGCCTGCTGCCGCCCACGCGCCGGACGGCGGACGAGATCGTCTTCGACTTCACCGTGCGGGCCGGCGAGCGGGGTGGGCGGCCGAACTTCCTGGGCGAGTTCGCGCAGGGCACGCCGGCGGACCGCTTCGTCTACGTCAACTCGGGCACGTTCGCCGGACAGGCGGGGTCGCGCTGGGAGCGCCGCGCCAAGGTGAAGCTCTCCTCCATCACCCGCGAGATGATCGGCGCGGCGCTCGCCGACCCGGGCGCGGTGCTGGAGGCACGCTTCCATGGCATCGGCCGGGACGGCGGGCCCGCCTGCGCCACGGTGCCGCTGCTGGACGGCGGCTGGCGCGTAGTGCGCGGCGGGTGATCCTTCTGGTCGAGGCCAATGCGCGGCCGGGTGGTGTTTGCGGCTGAAGTCGCGGCTACCACGGCGCGCAGCCCGCCTGCGCGGACTTCAACGGCGACGCGGACCCATCCGCTTGCGTGCGTGGCCCGGCCCTTCGCACACTGGAGCGGCTCGCCGCACCGGGGGGACGCAGCCGTTCCGGCGTGACAGCCCACCCTCACCCACACCGCCACCGCCGATGAAGATCCGCCGCCGCATCCTGTTCGCCGCCGTGCCGGTGCTGGCGCTGGCCGCCGCGGGCGCGCTGTACGCCCGTCCCCGCTCGCAGACGCCGCCGTACCGAGTGGCGCTCAAGGCGATGCTGTTCTACAGCGACAAGGGCACGTTCTCGGGCGACCTCGTCGCGCGGCCGGTGGAGCTGTGGAACACGCCGGCGGGCGAGGGGCGCGCGGGCGGATCGTCGAACGAGCTGCTGGTGGTGGCCGACGTGCGCGGCGAGGGCGGCAGCTACGTGCCCGAGCGCAAGGTGCAGCTCACGGTGACCGAGAACGGCCGGCAGGTCTTCCAGCGCGCCGAGGAGACCGGGATCGTGAACACCAGCGGCCACACCTACGTGGCGTTCTGGCTCTACGGCACCGGCTGCCGCCGCATCCGCCTCTCCGCCCGCATCCTGGGGCAGACGCCCTCCACGCCCGTGACCGCGACGATCCCGTTTGCCTGCGGCGAATGAGCTCGATCCACGGTCCCGAGTTCATCGACCTGGAGATCGCCCCCGCCACCGCCGACCTTTCCAGTCTGGAGCGGGCGATGGCGGAGCAGCGGGCGCGCGGCATCACCTTCACCACCCTTGCGGAGGAGCAGCCGCGCGATGCCGGGTGGCTGGCGCGGTTCTGCGAGTTGGAGAACGAGACGCGCCGCGGGATCGATTCGCCGCGCACGGTGGAGCAGATGGCCGAGCGGATCGAGTTCCTCAAGATCGAGCCGGAGTCGCTGTTCCTGGCCGTCGATGGGGACCGCTACGTCGGCTACACCTGCCTGAACACCGCCGAAAGCGGCGGTCCGCGTCTACTACAGGGATGGACCGGCGTGCGCCCGGAGTACCGCCGCCGCGGCATCGCGACGGCGCTCAAGCTGCTGGGGATCGCGTACGCCCGCGAGCACGGCTACGGCGTGATCGTCACCTCGCCGCGCGTGGCCAACACCGCCAGCGTCCAGATGAGCCTCAAGGTCGGCTTCCAGCCGGCGGAGCCCCTGACGTAAGCCTGGTTCCGGTCCCCGGCCGATACTCAGCGAGCCGGCGCGGAAGAGCGTGCCGGCTCGCTTCGTGCTTTTGCGGATGCGCATCACGGCAATCGGGAGACGGGATGCGCATCCGGATCACCTGGCGCGGGGCGTTGATCGCGGCGGCGCTCACCGAGGCGGCGGCGGGGCTGGCGCTGGCCATCTACCTGGCCGCGTCGGGGCGCGAGATGGTGGTCGCCTTCCGGCCGCGCGAGACGCGCGCGGCCGCCGAATCGCCGCGGCTGATGGTGCCGGTGGCGGGCGTGCGGCGGCAGGAGCTGCGCGACTCGTTCGGCGCCGCGCGCTCGGGCGGGCGCGCGCACCTGGGGATCGACATCATGGCGCGCGAGGGGACGCCGGTGCTGGCGGCCGCGACCGGCGTGGTGGTGAAGCGCGACAGCAGCGGCCTGGGCGGGATCTCGCTCTACCAGCGCGACCTGGACGGCACCACCATCTACTTCTACGCCCACCTGAGCCGCTACCGCCCCGGGATCAAGGAGGGCGACCTGGTGCGGCAGGGCGAGGTGATCGCCTACGTGGGCCACACCGGAAACGCGCAGGCCTCCGCGCCGCACCTGCACTTCGGCGTGTACACGGTGACCGATCCCAACCGCTGGTGGCACGGGCGCGACCTGAACCCGTACCCGCTGCTGCGGCCCGGCGGGCGCTGACCGCGATGGCCGGCCTCACGCCACCGGGCACACCGGGTTGAAGTGCCACGCCTTGGGCTGCACGAAGGCGCGGATGCCGATCGTCCCCAGCGTGGACCCGATCCCCGAGTGGCGGCGGCCGGTCCACGGCAGGCGCGGCGATACGCGGTCGCAGCAGTTCCAGTACACGGTGCCCGCGTCCACCCGTGACAGGATGCGCTCGGCGCGGGCGCGGTCCGGCGTGTAGACGGCGGCGGTCAGGCCGTACTCGGTGTCGTTCATCAGGCGCACGGCCTCGTCGTCGTCCGCCGCCTCCATGATCCCGATCACGGGGCCGAAGCTCTCGTCGCGCATGATCTTCATCTCGTGCGTGACGCCGGCCAGCACCGTGGGCTGGTAGAAGTACCCCTCGCCCTCGATCGCCCTGCCGCCGCAGAGGAGCGTGGCGCCCTTGCTCACCGCGTCGTCCACCTGATCCTGGAGGACGGCGATCTGCGCCTCGCGCGCGAGCGGGCCGATGTACGTCCCCTCCGCCATCGGGTCGCCCACCCGGTAGCCGCGCACGGCGCCGGCGAAGGCCTCGGTGAACGGGCGGGCGATGGCGCGGTGGACGTAGACGCGCTCCACGGCGCAGCAGCTCTGGCCGGCGTTGTAGAAGGCGCCCTCGGCGGCGGCCGCGGCGGCGCCGGCGGGGTCCACGTCGTCGCAGACGTACGCTGGGTCCTTGCCGCCCAGCTCCAGCTGCACCCGGATCAGCCGCCCCGCCACCGTCTGGGCGATCTTGCGGCCGGTGCCGTAGCTGCCGGTGAAGAACACGCCGTCGATCTTCTGCTCCAGCAGCGCCGCGCCCACCGGCCCGCCGCCGACCACGGCGGCGAACACCTCGCGCGGCACCCCGGCGCGGTACAGCAGGTCGGCGATGGCGAGCCCGGTCAGCGTGGCGTACTCGCTGGGCTTGTACAGCACCGCGTTGCCGGTGAGCAGCGCGGGGAGAAAGACGTTGCTCCCCACGAAATACGGGTAGTTCCACGCGCTGATGTTGGCCACCACCCCCAGCGGCTCCCAGCGGATGCGCTCCTCGCCGCCGTTGCCGCCGCGCTGCACCACCTCGTCCGCGATCGCCGCGTGGGTGTTCTGGACGAAGAAGTCGATGCGCGCCGCCATCGCGTTCAGCTCGTTGACGGACTGCTGCAGCGGCTTCCCCATCTCGCTGGTGAGCGTCGACGCGAGCGCGTCCTTCTCCGCCGCCAGCAGCTGGCCGAAGCGGCGCGCGCACTCCACGCGCTCGGTCACGGGGCGCGCCGCCCACTCCGGCTGGCACCCGCGCGCCACCCGGGCCTTGCGCCGCAGCGACTCGGGCGTGTCTTCGTCCAGCTCCTCGAGCAGGCGGCCGGTGGCGGGGTTGATGATCTGCAGCATCTCGGTTCGTCGGCTTTCTTGAACAGGTGCGCCAGTGCGCGAGTGCGTTTCAGGCCCGGGCGCGGCGGGCGTCCACCGCGCGGAGGAAGGCGGCCAGCACGGGGCGGCCGTCCAGCAGCGCGCCGTCGGCCTCGCGCTGGAACTCGGGGTGCCACTGCACGCCGTATGCGAACGGCGCGGCGGCGTCCGGCTCCGCGCCCCCGCCGGGGTCATAGCGTACGGCTTCCACGATCCCGTCCTCCATGCTCACCGCCTCGGCCACCAGCCCCTCGCCCAGGGCGCGGACGCCCTGGTGGTGCACGCTGTTCACGCGCGCGGTCTCGCCCGCGCCCGTCCACGCACGGAGCCACGAGCCGGGGTCGATGCGCACGTCGTGGTTGAGCCCGTCGTACACCTCCCAGTCGCGGTGCGTGCGGCAGGCGGGGTTCTGGGTGACCAGGTCCTGCCACAGGGTGCCGCCCAGGGCCACGTTCAGCACCTGCATCCCCCGGCACACGCCCAGCACCGGCTTGTCGGCGGCCATGCAGGCGCGCACCAGCCCGATCTCGTACCGGTCGCGGACGGCGTCGCCGCACCACTCGGGGCGCAGCGGCTCTTCGCCGTAGCTGCCGGGGCACACGTCGCTGCCGCCCTGCAGCACCAGCCCGTCCACCCCCGCCAGCAGCTCGTCCGCCGATACGCCGCCTGCCGGGGTGGGCAGCATGTAGGGGAGCGCCCCCGCCCGCTGCAGCCAGTGCGAGAGCGACTCTTCCAGGTACAGCAGCGTCTTCCCCTTGAAGATGGGACGCTGCGGGTCCGCGTGGAAAAAGCACGGCGCCACGCCGATGCGGGGGCGGCTCACGGGTCAGTCACCCCGCGGCAGATGATGATTGGCGGCGCGGCGACGGACTCCGGCGCGGCCGCGGCGGGCCCCCTCCCCCGCCCCTCCCCGCGCTTCGCGGGGGAGGGGAGCACTGCGACGATGGCCTTTACCCTCCCCCGCGGAGCGCGGGGAGGGCGAGCGCTCCAAGGCGCGGGGAGGGGGCTCCGCGGGACGGACGAAGCGCATCGTCAGAAGTAGTTGCTGCTGATGCCGCCGTCGAGCACGATCACGGCGCCGTTGGTCCAGGTGCTCTCGTCGCTGGCCAGGTAGATCCCGCAGTTCACGATGTCTTCCGGGCGCCCGAAGCGGCCGGTGGGGTTGCGGGCCAGGCGGATCTCCTTGGCCTCGGGGTCCTTCAGCAGCCACTCGGTCATCAGCGGCGTCTCGATCGGCCCGGGGCACACGGCGTTGCTGCGCACTCCCTTCGGCCCGAACTGCACCGCGAGCGACTTGGTGAGCGCGATCACCGCGCCCTTGCTGGCGGTGTAGGCGTCCTGCGGCACGCTGCACCCCACCAGCGCCACGAAGCTCGCGATGTTGATCACCGACCCGCCCCCGCCCTCGATCATCCTGGGGATGCCGTACTTGCAGCAGAAGTAGATCCCCTTCACGTTCACGCCGAGCGTGCGGTCCCACACGGCCTCGTCGGTGTCGATCACGGAGCGGTCCTGCTCCATCATGATCCCGGCGTTGTTGTAGAGCACGTCCAGCCTCCCCCAGCGCTGGGCCGTCGCGTCGATCGCCGCCTTCACGTCCGCTTCCTTCGACACGTCGCAGCGCACGAAGAAGGCGTCGCCGCCCGCGGCCTTCGCGGCATCGGCGGCGGCCTGTCCGGCATCCTCGGTGAGGTCGGCCACGGCCACACGCGCGCCCTCGCGGCAGAACGCCTCGGCGGCCACCCGCCCCATCCCGCTGCCGCCGCCGGTCACGAAAATCACTTTGTCCTGGAGCCGCATGTCGTTGGTCCGTCGCTCGGGTTGGGGGTGATGGCCGGGTTCCGTTCGCGTGGTAGATGCAACAGGTGCGCTAGTGCGTGAGTGCGCGAGTGCGTTCGGGACCATCGGGACAGAATCGGCGGCGCTCCGGAAGCGCCGCGGGAGCCCCCACCCTGGCGCCTGAGAGCGCCTGTCCCTCCCCCGAACTACAGGGGAGGGACGGGTGTTCGTGCGCCCGGCAGGCAGCCGGGCATGCCGCGGTTTCGGCGTGGCAGGGTGCCCTGACGATGTCCACCAGCGAGCCGCGATCGCTCTCCGGCACCAAACTACTCCCCCTCCGCCAAGGTAGTTTTTTGGGGGAGGGGGTTGGGGGGGGCGGGTTGGTGGCGGGTTGGGGGGGAGGGTCCTGCCGCGTCAGCCACGAAGTTCAACGCACTCACGCACTCACGCACCTGTTCGCCGTTCTGCCGTTCCCCTCCGCTTCTCCAGCGCCAGCCGCACGATCCGGTCGCACAGCTCGGGGAACGGGATCCCCGCGGCGGCGGCGGACTGGGGGAGCAGGCTGGTCGCAGTCATCCCCGGCAGCGTGTTGACCTCCAGGATCCAGAGGTTGCCGGCCTCGTCCAGGCGGAAGTCGGCGCGGCTGAAGCCGTCGAGCTTGAGAACGCGGTGGGCGCGGAGCGAGAAGTCGCGCACGGCCTGGGTGACGTCGTCGGGGAGGTCGGCGGGGAAGATCTCGTCGGCGCCGCCGTGCTGGTACTTGCTCTCGTAGTCGAAGATCTCGCCGCGGCGGGGGACGATCTCGCCCACGGCCAGCGCCTGGCCGCCCAGCACGCCGCAGGTCAGCTCGCGGCCGGGGATGAAGCGCTCCAGCATCACCTCGCTGTCGTAGCGGAACGCATCGTCGATCGCCGCCTCCAGCTCTTCCGCGCGCCTGACGACGGTGAGGCCGACGGTGGAGCCCTGTTTGTTCGGCTTGACGACGACGGGAAAGCCGAGCTCGGCCTCGACGCGCGCCGCGTCCGCCGGCGCCATCAGCCACGCGGCGGTGGGGATGCCGGCGGCCTGGAAGAGGCGCTTGGAGAGGTCCTTGTCCATCGCCACGGCGCTCCCCGCGTGGCCGCTGCCCACGTACGGCACGCCGGCCATGTCGAGCAGCGCCTGGATCGTCCCGTCCTCGCCGGTGCCGCCGTGCAGGGTGAGGAAGACGACGTCCACGTCATTCAGGCCGGCGGTGGAGAGGAGCGCGCCCGGGCCCCCGCCGCGCACCATGGCCAGCGCGTCCTCGGATGGAGGCGCGGGGGCCACGCCGGCGGTGAGCAGCCGCTGCTCCTCGGCCGGGCTCAGCGCGCCGCGCGCGGTGTCGATGGGGATCACGTCGTGCCCGGCCTGGCGCAACGCCATCACCACCTGCCCGCCACTGGCGATGGAAACGTCGCGCTCCGCGCTGGTGCCGCCGAAGAGGACCGCTACGCGCATAAGGCCAAAGCGTTCGGGTTCCGTGTGGATGACCGGTGATCGTGCATGCCGCGGCTTCGCCGTTCCTTCATCCCCGCTCCAGGTACCGCTCCCGCTCCCAGCTGGTCACCACCGCGTCGTACGTCTCCTGCTCCACGCGGGCGGCGTTGGCGTAGTGGTGCACCACGTCGTCGCCGAAGATCTCGCGGGCGATGGTGCTGTTCTCCAGCAGTTCGGCGGCTTCCCACAGCGCGCGGGGGACCCTGGGATGGCCCGTGGTGGTGTAGGCGTTGCCGCGGAACTCGCTTCCGGGGTCGATCTGGTGCTCGATGCCGTACAGGCCGGCGCCGATGATGGCCGCGTAGGTCAGGTACGGGTTGGCGTCGCCGCCGGGGAGACGGTTCTCCACGCGCAGCGCGGGGCCGGAGCCCACCACGCGGAACCCGCACGTCCGGTTGTCGCGGCCCCACACGAGGTTCACCGGGGCCCAGCTGGCCACCGCGTAGCGCTTGTAGCTGTTCACGAACGGCGCGATGAAATACGCCAGATCGCGCGCGCAGTGCATCATCCCGCCCAGAAAGTGCCGCATCGTGGCGCTCATGCCGTACGGCTGGGCGCCCTCCTCCAGGAACACGTTCCGCTCGCCGCGCGCGTCCCACAGGGAGATGTGCACGTGGGCGCTGTTGCCGGTCCAGCGGTGGTCGGGCTTGGCCATGAAGGTGACGGCGTTGCCGCTCTGCCACGCCATCTCCTTCACCCCGTGCTTGAACAGCGCGTGGCGGTCGGCGCCCTCCAGCGCGTCGGAGTAGTGGATGTTCACCTCGTGCTGCCCCGGCGCCGCCTCGCCCTTGCTGAACTCGATCGGCACGCCCGCCGCCGTCATCTCGTTGCGGAAGCGGCGGTAGAGCGGCTCGGCCTTGGTCGCCTGGAGCAGGTGGTAGTCCTCGTTGTACCAGCCGAACGGGGTGAGCCCCTGGAACCCCTTCTCCGCCGCCTGCTCATACGTCTCCTTCAGCACGTAGAACTCCAGCTCGCTCGCCATCCTGGGCGCGAACCCCAGCGCCGCCGCGCGCTCCACCTGGCGGCGCAGGATCGACCGCGGCGCGACGGGGATCAGCGCGCCCGTGGCCTCGTCCCTCGCGTCGCTCATGACCAGCGCGGTCTTCTCCAGCCAGGGGATGGCGCGCAGGGTGGACCAGTCGGGGTCGGCCAGCCAGTCTCCGTAGCCGGTTTCCCAGTTGGCCAGATTGTAGCCGCCGGGAGTGGCCATCTCCATGTCGGTGGCCAGCAGGTAGGTGCAGAAGTGCGTGCCGTGGCGCCCGCTCTCCAGGAAGAAGTCGCCGGTGATGCGCTTGCCCATCAGCCGCCCCTGCATGTCGGTGATGGCGTTCACCACGGTGTCGATCTCGCCGCCGCGGATGGCGCGCTCCAGCTCGTCCAGCGAGATCCGCCCCGCCAGCGCGTCGCCTTGTCTGGCCATGTGTTCCGGTTGAGTTGCAGGGGTGAGTGGATGGTCCAGCGTCGACGGACCGCAGGGCACAGGGAAAAGGGGACAGGGTACAGCCGGCCCGCGCCGGCGCCGCACGCCTGCTAAAAGCGCGCCCGATGCCCTCCCGCGCAAGCACCCCCGCGCGAGCGGCCGGCGCCTGCGATGCCGCAGGGGTTGTCCCATCACCGCGCGCGCCCGAGTGAGCGCGGAGAACGTCACGCCCACCCAGGTTCGCCGTCAGGACCCACCTCGCAACGCACGACCCCTCCCCCCCGGCGGTTTTCGGGGGAGGGGTCGGCGAGCCTTGGCGAGCCGGGGGTGGGGGCCGGCAGGTGGGAAGCCGGTAGGTGGTCTGGTTGGCGGGATTCGGATCGATCTTGCGATCGGACCCGGCGGGCTCGGTTTCTTGTGCGAGCGATCCCCCGCGCGGTATGCGAGTGAACTCGCGGCTACCCGTCACGCACCTCCGCACCCCCGCACCCCCGCACCGCCGTTCATCCCCGGTCCTTCTTCCGCCGCCCCAGGCGCATCCAGAGCGCGCGGAGCTTGCGGGTCACGTTGTCGAGCTTGGCGTGCGCCTCGCGCAGGTCGTCGAGCGCCTGGCCGATCAGGCGCTGGTGCACGGTGAGCTGCTCGCGCACGGCTTCCTCCAGCCGCTCCAGGCGCTGGCGGTCGGCCACGGCCTGCTCGTACACGCGCTCCAGCCGCTTGCGGTCTTCCACGTTGAAGCCGGCGCCGCCGCCCCCGGACGCGCTCCCCGCCTGCGCCTCGCCGCCGGCGCGCCACACGGGGAGCTTGTCCACCACCTTGCTGAGCAGCTGCACCAGCCCGTACGCCAGCAGCGCCAGCCCCACCGTGCTCAGCGGGTCGGTGTCGCGCGGCTTGGGGGCCGGCAGCTGCGGCTCGGGCGGCGGCTGCGCCGCCGCGGTGGTGTCACCGCGCTGCAGCAGCACCACGCCGAGCGCCAGCGACGCCACGTCACGGTACACGGGTTCCATCGTTCCTCCCGCGCGCTGCGGATTCTCCCGCATGGCTCGACGCCGCGCACGCGGGGCTCCGGGGCCGCCACAGGTGGGCCGCCGGTCACGGTCGTGGGCCGGCGTCCGCCGGCTGCCGCTTGGATGTGTGGGTTGTGGCGCGGCGGGGAGGGGGGCCGCCGCGGCAGAGGGGCTCAGCTGGCGCGCAGGTACGCGCCCGCCCCGATGTCGTAGATGGCGCCGCAGCCGCGGCGCTGGCACTGGTACGTGGCCACCCGCACGCCGGCCGGCATCCCGGCCACCGCGCGCACCATGGCGGCCGTCACCCGCATGGCCGGGCGCGCGCCGCAGCGCGGGCACGCCGCCGCCGGCCTCAGCAGCCGGCCCTCGCCGCTCTCCGCGCCCTCGGGCCCGGCCGGCGGCTCGTCGAACAGGACCATCGGCGCGCGCGGCAGCGGGCGCAGCACGCGGCGGATCGCGGGGCGCATCGGGTCGGCGCGGGGCGGAATCTCGTTCTTCTCCATGGCTTTCTGCCTCCTTGATGGGCGGGAGACTTCTGCGTCCCCCCGAAGATGCGCATTGACATCTGCGCACAACGAGTTTAACACTTATAACGAATCTCACGCCTTCGTATGGGGTTTGTCAATACCTGGCGGAAACAGATGAGGAGGGGCGCGGATGACCAGAGACGAACGCCGGGCGGTGGGCCGCCGCATCCGGGTGGTGCGCGAGCGGCAGGGGTGGGGCCGCGACGAGCTGGCGCGGCGGCTGGGGGTGCACGCGGGCTCCATCGCCCGCTGGGAGACCGGGGGCGCGGTGCCGCACGGCTACACGGTGGAGCGCCTGGCCGAGTTGGGCGGCACCACCGCCGAGTGGCTGCGCACGGGCCACGACTACGAGGTCCCTCCCCGCCCCCCGCGCGGCGGCGAGTCTCCCGGTGAGGCCACCGCACCGCCCGCGGAAGATCCCTTCTCCTCGCACCAGGCGGTGGTGCGCTTCCTGGCCGCGATCGCCCCGCCCGGCCGCGAACAGCTGCGCAAGCTCGACGCGCTCGACGGGCTGCGCCGCATGCTCACCGCGCGCGGGCCCCTGCCGGGGTGGTGGTACGGCGCGCGGGAAGACGTCGAGGGCGGCGTGCTGTAGGTGCGGGGGGGGAGGGTGCGAGGTGCGGGGGTGCGGGGGTGCGGGGGTGCGGGGGTGCGCCGCAACGCGGTGATAATG
>Ga0207706_10000522_pt1 | contig 40810 bp, 25 predicted proteins | sample KBSC53metaG_FD_184318 | JGI IMG/M metagenome (GOLD analysis project Ga0207706, IMG submission 184318) | Corn rhizosphere microbial communities from Kellogg Biological Station, Michigan, USA - KBS C5-3 metaG (SPAdes) (version 2) | ecosystem: Host-associated > Plants > Roots > Rhizosphere > Soil ... | reverse complement strand
GCCGCGCCACCAGCTCCGCGTACGCCTTGTCGATCCGCTCCACCGTCTCCGTCGGATACAACTGGCCCACCATCTCCACCGCATAGGGGAAGAGCGCCTGGATCCCCATCTTGAGCGCCGTGGGGAAGTTCACCTCCAGGATCACGCGGTTCATCCGGATCAGCGCGGCATCCTTCGTCGCCGCCGACTTGCGCGCGCGCTGCGCCTGGTCCAGCTGGCGGCGCAGCGACAGGGTGCGGATCAGCCCGCGCCGCGCGGCGATGTAGTCGGGGCCGGTGGCGGTCTTCAGCGCCTCCTCGTAGCGCTTCTGGTCGGCGTCCAGCTGGGTCTGGGCGGCGGCCAGTCGGTCCAGCATCGCCTCGTCGCGCAGCGCGGCGTTCAGCGTGGCCAGCACCGGGGTGGCGAAGGCGCCGGCCTGCGTGCGCACCAGCTCGCGCTCGTCGCCGGTGAGCCGCGCCTGCAGCAGCGCCGCCACGTCGTTGCCGCCCGGCGCCGAGATCGTCCGGGCCATCGCCACCAGCCCGTCCGGCCGCTCGCCCTCGCCGCTGAAGTCGGCCAGCGAGAAGGAGTTGAGCACGTAGGCGGGGTCCAGCTGGTCCACGTTCTTCTTCACCTGCTCGTAGACCGCGGTGATCACGCCGGTGATCTGGTCGCGGACGGTGCGGATGGTCTTGATCACGTCGTCCACCAGCGCGCCCACGTCCTTCTTCACCGCGTCGAGCACCACGCCCACCGCCGCGTCGATCTGCCTGGGGAGCTCGATCAGCACCTGCTTCACGAAGTCCTGGATCGCGGTCACCGCGTCGGTGAAGGGCTTGAGCGCGGCCCGCAGGTCGGTGACCAGCTTGCGCACCGGGTCGCCCAGCTGCGTCTTGAAGATCAGCGGCACCGCCTGGCGGATGCGGTCCTCGGTGAGCGCCTTGATGTCGGCCTGCGACGCCTGGCACTTCGTCTTGACGGCGGCCAGCGCCGTCCCCAGGGCGGCCTGCTCCACGGCGGCCTCGGCGCGGAGCGCGGCCAGCAGGTCCAGCGCGGGCTGCAGCTCCATCCGCCGCAGCGCGTCTTCCACCTCGGGGCGCTCCACGGTGCCGCCGGCCAGCAGCGCGGCGCGGCGCCGCTCCAGGTCGCCGATGCGCGGCGCGGCGGCCTCCAGCACCCCCACCGCGCCGGTGACCTTCGTCGCGTAGCCCGTGGCGGTGGAGCGGATCTGCGCGTCCACGGCCTTGGCCGCGTCGGCCACGGCGGCCGCGGCGGCGCCGAAGTCGTAGCCGGCGAACTCGGCGGTGAGCTTCGCCTCCACGTCGTCCATCGCCTTCGTGATCCGGTCCAGGTACTCGCCGCCCAGCACCTTGCGCAGCGTGTTCCAGAACTCGGCGTCGGCCACCTCCTGGATCCCCGTCCCCTCCAGCAGCTTGTTGAGCGAGGCGTTCTCGCGGATCGTCTTGAGCAGGTCCTCGAGGTACACGTCCTTCACCTGCGCCACCTGGGCCACGGCGGTGTTGGCCGCGCGCTGGATCTCGGCGGTGAGCGGGGTGGGCTCCAGCGCGTCCACCAGCTCGCGCAGCTGCCCGTAGGCGCCCTCGATCTGGTCGATCACCCGGTCGGGGTTGAGCTGCTCGAGCAGGCCCTGCAGCGTGCCCAGCGCGTCCTTCACCGGCTTCAGCAGCTGGCTGGGGCGGAAGTCGTCCAATGCCCGGAAGACGGGCTGCAGGTACGGCTGCAGCGTGTCGTCCAGCAGGGTGCCGGGGTTGAAGGCGTCGATCTTCTGCTCGACGACCAGCACGCGGTCCTTGAGCAGCGTCACCAGCTCGCGCAGCGGGCCGATGATGTCGGCGAGCGCCGCCTCGAGCTCGGGGCGCACCACCTTGTCCACCTCCACTGCCTCGATCACCTTCACGCCCACCTTGAGCGCGGTCTTCTGCGGGGTGCCCAGCTTGGCGGTGTCGATCGCCTGGATCCGCCCCTCCAGCTCGCCGGTCTTGCGGATCACCAGGTCGAACACGGCCTGCAGGCTGGCCTGGTCGATGGCGGTCTTGAGCTTTTCCACCCCCTGGCGCGCCTGGTCCAGCACCTGCTTGACCTCGGCGCGGTCCAGCAGGTCGGTGATCTGCTTGAGCAGCGCGCGGATCCTGTCCTGCAGCTCCTGCAGCCGCTGGTCGAACTCCTTCTCCAGCGTGGCGGTCACGCGCGCCACCTCGTCGTCCAGCTTCTTGCGGTACTCCTCCACCTGCTCGAAGAAGCGGTCCACGCCGTCCACCACCTGCACGGTCGCCTTCTTGAACGCCTCGATGGCGGGGGCCACGTCCACCTTCTTCACGAAGTCCTGCACCTGCTTGCCCACGGCCTCGATCCGCTCGCGGGCGCCGTCCAGGTAGCCGGCGACGGTCTTGAGCCCGTCTTCCAGCGCCTTGGCCGCGTTCCGTGCCGCCTCGTCGGCCAGCCTGGCGGCCTCGGTGAGGTATTCGCGGATCTGCGCGATCATCCGCGACAGCTCCAGCACCGGCGCCTCGATCGCCTTGAGCACCGTGGTGATGCGGGCGTAGATCGCGTCGAACGTCGCCTGCAGGAACACCTCGTCGGCGGTGGCGAAGCCAGCCACGTTCTTCAGCGCGCGCTCCAGCGGCGCGGTGTCGCTGGCCTTGAGCAGCGTGAGGGTGCGCCCGGTCTCGGTGAAGAGCTTGAGCGGCGGGAGGGCGCCGTCGCGCGCGGCGTTGACGGCCGCGGTCAGCTCGGGGCCGGCGGTGGCCTTCACCTGCTCCAGCCCGTTCAGCAGCGCCTCGTAGCGGTCCAGGTAGCCGCCGTCCAGCGCGGCGCGGGCGCGGTCCAGCGCGTCCAGCGGCAGGCGGTTGCGCAGCTCGGCGGTCTGGGCCACCAGGATCTCGCCGAGCGCTTCGACGGTGTAGCCCTTGAGCTTTTCGGCGTCGGTGGCGGTGTCCACCAGCCGGTCGAGCACGGTGAGCATCACCTGCAGCAGGCGCAGCGGCGTGGCGGCGCCGGCCTCGGCCAGGCGGCGCAGCGGCGCGCTGAAGTCGCCCAGCGCGGCGGGCAGCGGCACGTTGGCGTCCACGGGAGACGAGGCCGCGGCGGGAAGCACCTGGCTGGTGATCCCCTCGGCCACGCGGTTCACCTCGGGCACCTTCTTGTCCACCACCGGCGGCGGCGTGGCGTTCACCCCGGCGGCCAGCGAGTCGGCGTTGACGGAGGTCAGCTTCGACAGCGGGTCGCTGAGCGCCGAGCGGAACGCGGTGGGCGAGGGCGCGCCCGACAGGTCGGGGAGCGAGCCGCCGGCCACGTTCCCCACGTCGCCCGGAACGCTGCTGGCGATGTCGCTCCCCAGCGTGTCCACCCCCGGCAGCGAGGGCGCGGTGAAGCCCGGAAGGGTGGCGCCCGAGAGCTGGAGGTCGTCGGTGCTGGGAAGGGAGTCGAAGATGGTCGCGGTCTCGGGCATATGTCTGCGGTTTAAAACCGGTGCGGGGGTGCGGGGGTGCGGGGGTGCGGTGGTACGGAACGGGTGCGTTAGTGCGTTCAACTGCGCCCGGTCCCAGGGTCCTGCGCCGGGCAACGTGGATGCGGGCGAGGCGCGGCGGCGGTCCGGATGCGCACCGGGGCAGAACGCGCTTGCGCACTCACGCACCTGCGCACTCACGCACCTGCGCACCCGTTTCCGCCGTCAGACTCCGAACAGCAGCTTCAGTCCGGCCATCGATTCGTTCAGCGCCTTCGCGCCGTCGGCCACGGGGGTGAGGGCGCCGCTCAGCGGCTCGAACGGGTTGCTGATCTCGGGCAGCGAGCCCAGCGCCAGCGCGTCGGGGAGCGTGGTGATGTCCATCAGCGCGGCCGCGTCCATCCTGACCCCGGCGTCCACCGCGTCGAGCGCGGCGGCGTTGCTCTGCGGCGGCTCCACGTACTCCGACACGGTGAGCGTCCAGCTGAACTGCTCGGGGTCGGCGGCGCTGTCCGACACCTCCAGCCGGTCCAGCGCCACGCGGCTCACGTACGTCTGCCCCACCACGTCGGCGATGAAGTCGACCGGTTCGCGGGCGATGTACAGCCCGCGCAGCGCCTCCAGGTCGTCGGTGGCCGTGTCCCCGAAGCAGATCCCCTCGATGCGCAGCCGCACCGAGCGGCGCCCCAGGTCCTGCAGCACGTCGCCCGTGGCGCCCGGCACCCGGTGGTGCACGAACGCCGACTGCTCCAGCGTGGTGATGCGGTGCACCCGGTTCAGCGTCAGGTCGGCGAGCTGGATCGGCATCGCTACGGGGTACGATGTACGGGGTACGATGTACGGGGTACGATGTACGGGTTGCGACTGAAGTCGCGGCTACAACGGCACGCGGTCCGCCTGCGCGGACTTCAACAGCCGCGAGTTCGTGCCGGGTCCGATCCCACGTTCAGCACCTGGCGCCTGGCACCTCCGTCAGCCGTAGTAGCGCCGGTACTCGTGCATGATCTCGCGGGCCAGCGCGTCCATCAGGTCCTGCACGTCCAGGTCGGGCCAGGCGAGCGGCTCCGGGAACGCGTCGGGGGGCGCGGGCTCCACCGAGCGGACGAAGGCGACGGGCGGCTCGTCGTCCGGCGCGCGGGGGCGGGGGTCGGGGGCGGCGCCGGGCTCGGCGGCCGGGCGCTCCACCGGCTCCGGCGCCAGCGTGGGCCACTCCGCGCTCCCCTCCAGCCGCGGCGCCGATTCCACCGTCAGCGCCCCCTCGCCCAGCGCCGACAGGATCTCCGCCGCGGGCCGCACGCGCCGTCCTGCCGCCCGCGCCAGTCCCGGCGACACCAGCGGGTTCGCGGCCCCGCCGAACTCGTCGATCCACCCCTGCGCCGCCGCGCCGCCGCTCTCACCGATCGCCGGCCGTCCCGCCGCCGCCTCGTCGCGCCGCCACGGAGCGGGAGAGCCGATCCGATCGCGGTCGATCGATCCCCGGCCGCTCGCGCGCACCGCTCCGCCGCGCTCCGGCGACGTGGAGTCGGCGTCGGCGTCCGGCTCTCCGGGGATGCTCAGGAACGGGAGAGCGACCGAGCCGGGGCCGAGCAATCCGAGCGTCAGCGCATCGTTGCGAGCCACCCCGGCGAGACTCGGCGGCAGATCATCCCACCTGCGCTCGTCCCGCGCCGCGTGATCATCCGAATCAACCCGGAACTCTCTCGCCGGGCCGGTGTCCGCGTCATGTCCCGCCGGCCCGGCCGCGGCATCGCGATCCCGACCCGCCGCGAGTCCGCCGCTTGCGGACTGATCCCGCGCCGGCCGCCGGATCGGAGCCGGGCCGGGCAGGTCGCGAGATGCGTCCTCCTGCGGCGCCGCGGAGCCTGGATCGGCCGCATCATCCCGCGTCCGTCCCGCCGTGCGCCCGCTCGCCGCATCGTCCCGCACGGGCGCGGAGCTTGGACGAGGCGCGGACGCGCTTCCCGTCGCATCCTCCCATCCGCGCCGCCCTGCCGATCCGTCGCTAACCGCTCGCGGCAGATCCCGGTGCGCGGCGGCGTTCGGCTGATCCGCGTCGGGCGGCAGGTCGAGGCCGGCCGATCCGGCCAGCGACGCCAGGTCGCCGATGCCGCGAATCCCTCCGCCGGGCGAGGGCGACGCATCCACGCCGCGTTCCGTGCGAACCGAGCCGGCGCCCGCCGCGGTCTCGCGTCCACTCTCCGCCGCGCGAGAGACGGGGGCGACGCGCGGCGGGCGCGCCTGCGCATCCGCGACTCCGTCCCGCGTGCGACGATCGGCTGGCGTGGACGGCGACGGTGCGATCCAGGGGCCGGTGTCGCTCCCGCGCCGGCCGGTGCGCGGCTCGGCCTCCTCGTTTGCCGCGGCGTCGGCGGAGAGGGCGGGGGAGGGAGTGCCGGGGAAGCCGGCGGTGAGCGCCGCCTCCAGCTCCTCCAGCTCCGCCACCTGGCCCGCCAGCGCCGCCACCGCGCGCTCCAGTATCACCAGCTCGGCGATCGGCTCGATCGCGGCGTCGGCGCCGGGGAGCGTCCAGCCGGCGAGCAGGCCGCCCAGCCACTCCGCCGCCTCGCCGCGGATCTGCAGCCCCAGCGTGGCCAGCTCGTCACCCGCCATGCGCGCTCCCCGCCTCGTTCTCCAGCAGCGACAGGTACATCTGCACCTGCGCCATGGTCATCTCCTGCACCTGCTGCGGCGTCCACCCGAAGGCGCGCGCCAGCAGGTAGGCGCCGCGCACCAGCGGCGAGGCGTTCAGCTCACCGGCGGCTTTTTTTTTTCGCCCAGCCCGCTCACCTCGCGCACGTGGGCCACCAGGAAGCTCACCAGCCCCAGGTGCAGCTGCCGCACCTGCTCCAGCGACAGCTTCGGCGCCACCAGCGACTCCTTCAGCATCAGCAGGGGGATGAGCCCGGGGTCGTTCCTGGCCGCCTTCAGGATCAGCTGGAAGGCGCCGATGCTGAGCGGCTTGAGCTGCACCGTGCCTCCCTCGGCCGCGCCGAAGCCGGCCGGCGCGCCGCCGGGGTGCAGCACCTCGGGCGGCACCTCCACCTCGCAGGTGGCGGTGGCGCCGGCCAGCAGGTCTTCGGGCGAAAGCGCTTGCAGCTCGGTCGGCATCGGTTCAGATCGGCAAAAAGAACGTGGGCTGTCCCCTGTCCCCTGTCCCCTGTCCCCTGTCCCCTGTCCTTTAGGCGGCCGCCGGCTCCTCGGTGGCCACGCGCAGCGCCCGGAAGGTCACGGCCTCCATCACGAAGTCGTCTTCGGGGAGCGAAAAGCTCCACGAGTCGAACTTGACCCCGAACAGCACCACCTTGGTGCCGTTGCCGGGCTGGGCCGGGTTGTCGAGGGTGATCACCATGTTGAACGAGGGCTGCGCGATGGCGCCGGTGGGGGGCGGGCTGGTGGCGCCCTCGCCCAGCAGCAGCCGCAGCAGCGCGCCGTTCACGTGCGCCCGCTCGGCGAAGCCGGTGATGTTCACGTTCCCCGGGCGCAGCTCGCTGGCGAAGCGGCGTCCCAGCTCGTGGTACGGCTTCAGCTCGTTCGCCACCTGCACGCGCACCTGCTGCAGGCGCGCCACCACGCTCGACAGCTCGTACTCGGTGATCAGCCCGTCGGCCAGCTGACCCTCCGTGGTCTCCTTGTCGTCCACCGCCAGCACCAGGGTGGCGTCGGAGCCGCGAAAGACGTTCGTGTTCGGCATCTTGAAGTGTCCCGGTCAGGTATTGGAAGAGGCGGCCCCGGCGGTCAGCCCAGGTACATGGTCACGCGGATGAAGTCGATGCTGAAGGTGGGCTGCAGCGTCATGTTCACCACGCACACCCCCGCGATCTCCTGCGCCCGGGTGGCGCTGACCTCCAGCTGGTAGCCGGTGAGCGCCTCGTCCTGCACCATGCGCGTCAGGAAGCCGTCGATGGTGGCCTTCATGGCGCCGCGCACCCGGTCGTTGTTCAGCTTGCCGATGTACGGGTTGCAGGCGCTGCGCACGCCGTACAGCGCATAGTCCACGATCCGGCGGGTGGTGACCTGGTGCCACGCCGGGTTGGTGCTGGTGGTGATCCCCTTCACGATGCGGAACCCCTCGCGCTTCTCCACCGCCAGCACCCGGTTCTGCACCAGCTTCTCCAGCCGCGGCTGGTTGAAGGCGGTGCTCAGCCCGCCGACCGTGAGCGGCTTGTTCGTCGGCGAGGTCTGCACCGGGAGCGACGAGATCAGCCCGGCCACGGCCGCGGCGGTGTAGGCGCCGGGCAGGTTCACCTCCACGTCGCGGTGGGTGTCGGGGTCGCTCACCCGCGCCTTGATCCCCGGCGCCACGTAGATCAGCCGGTCGCTGTTCAGCGAGTGCGCGGCGATCCTGTCGGCGTCGTCGGTGCCGTTGCTGCCGATCACGCCGATGCGCTCGCGGCGCATCTCCTTCGTCCGGTTCAGGTGCCCGGTGAGCGTCTCGCCGCCGGTGGTGGCGTCCTGCCCGGCCAGCACGACGATGTTCACGATCTCGTTCTCCAGCGCCTCCAGCGCGCGCTGGTAGTCGGCCGAGGCGGTGCCCTGGCCGTTGGCGCCGCCGGCCAGGGCGGTGGCGGTGGGCACGTCGTCGGGCACGTCGCTGCCCCGGTCGGCCCGGGCCGCCAGCAGCGCCGAGTTCCGGTTCACCGCGTCGGCCAGGGTGGCGGCGTCCTTGCCGCTGTGCGTCTCGCGCTGCGTGTCCAGCGTCACCTCCAGCACCTTGGTCCCCGAAGTGTCGCCTTCGGGCGCGGCCAGCCGCACCCTGACCCCGTTCCCCCAGCTCCCCGGGCTCTTCGCGGTGAGGGTGAGGACCACGGCGGTCCCCTTCTTGAGCGCCAGCGTGCCGCTCGCGAGCGCCCCGGTCCCGGTCTTCGCCGCGGCGCGCACGGCGTAGACGGTGCTGGCGCCGTTGTTGAAGGCCAGCTCCAGCGCGCGGATCAGCGTGAGCTCGCCGCTCTTGCCGTCCTTCCACGGGTCGGCCTCGCCGAAGGTGTTGCGGGCCTCCACGAACGAGCCCAGCGCCACCACCTGCTCCACCGGTCCGCGCTCGGCGGTGCCCACCATCCCGATGTAGCCGGTGGCGATGCGTCCCGCCGTGATCAGCCCCTCGTCACGGACGGTGATGTAGGTGCCTGGCAGGATTTCCTCGGCCATGTGCGGTTCCTTTCTGGATGATGAACGGGTGCTTGGGCCTGCCGCCGCGCCGGCCTTCGGCACCGGGGGGCGTGAGCGACGTGCGCGTGGAGAAGTGCGGCTCCGGTGTCGCGATCGGGACGGCGGTAGGGGCCGTGCGGTACGGGGGCAAACCGGGGAAGCATGGAGCGAGGCGCCGGTCCGGCGCCGCCGGACCCGTGCCACTCTTCATCTGATCCACCGCATTGTTTCCGTGCGCCGGGGGGCGCGGCGGCGCGCTGCCGCCCCGCTCCCGTCCACGGAAAGTTGTCGCCACCGGTGAATGCCTGCAAGTGCGCTTTTCGATCCGCATACGCCCCATCGACTTGCACGAACACGCCGCGCCGCCGCTGGTGTTTACGGTGTGGCCGTTGGGGCATTCATGCCGCAGTTATTCCGAATTCCAAAGATCCGAACTGGCGCTTTTTTGCACGTCCGCCTCTCCCTTCACACTCCCGTTTCGTTCCCGCGATGGCGCATCCGTCCCGGTGCGGTGACTGTTCCCTTGCGATCGATCGAGGATCGGCCGGCCGCGCTCAGGCGCTCCGGCCTGCCACGGCGTCGATTCCGGCGGGGAGGCCGGCGGACGATCTCGCATCCTCGCCGACGAAACGTCCGCTAAGGGTTGACAGACGCGTGGGGCATGGTTAGCGTCGGGTAGACGAACGACCCGAACGCAGAGCGATCGACGCTCCCGCCGGCACAGCGCCGGTCGGGAGCGTCTTGCGTTCGGGAGGGTGCGGCGTCCCTGAGGTGAGAAGGTGCGCCGGGCCCGCCGTTTTCGACCCGTCCGCGTCCGCCTCGTGCTCGTTGCGGGGCATCCGTTGACACGGCCGTTGGTTGTAGGTATCGTTATAATCGTGTTGCGGGGAGTGTTGTAGTTGTAGGCACGATCACACGGGGACGCCGCACGCCCCTACCCGGTAAGCCGCCGGGCGGGGGCGTTCTGCGTTCTCCGGAGGATGAAGATCGCGTCCGCCAGAGTAGGGAACGATCGGAGCAGTCACATGCAAGACCCGCGGGGCCACGGACGCCCCCGCCCGGCACAGCGCCGGGCGGGGGCGTCGTGCGTCTGCGGCGAGCGAGAAGAACGAGGAGAAACGGGGCCGTCCCAGGCCCGCGGCCCGGCACAGCGCCCGGGCGAGCGGCTCCGGCCACAGGGACCGGAGCGATGGCCGGCGTCCCCCGGCTCGCGGGGGCAAGGCCGTCCAGACCGGCACGGCCGCCGGGCACCCCGGCACGGCGGCAGGACAGGCACCCGTTTCAAGGGAGCGGCATCATGCCGAAGGCGAACACGCTCGTCGACAATTTCGGCGACAACAGCACCGACACCACCAAGTGGTCGGCGTGGGTCAGCAACAACGGGGCGGTGCAGGAGGTGAACCAGCGGATCGAGATCCGCCCCGCCAGCAACACCGCCAACAGCTACGGCGGCTACGTCTCGGTCTCGTCGAGCTACGACCTGACCAACTCGCAGGTCTCGGTCGAGCTGGTGAGCCCGCTGCGCACCACCGCAGACGGCTCCGAGACCTACCTGCACATCCAGAACGCCGCGGGCGACCAGCTCTTCTTCAAGGTGCAGAGCGGGCTCTTCTACTGCAGCAAGGTGCCGGTGGGCGCCACCTCGTCCACGCACCTGGCCGAGGCGCCGTACGACCGCACCCGGCACCGCTGGATGCGCATCCGCGAGCAGCTGGGGGTGCTCTACTTCGAGTACTCGCCAGACGGGTGCGAGTGGACGCTGCTGGTGAGCGTGGCCACGCCGTTCTCGCTCGCCGCGGTCAAGATCGAGGTGGCGGCGGGGACCTTCCAGGCCATCGCCTGGCCCGGCGTGGCCATCTTCGACAACGTGAACACGCCGTCCACCAGCGTGCTGCGCCGCGTGGAGGAGCGCCGCCTCTCCGCCCGCGACGTGCGCGTGGAGGCGGCCGAGCTCGACGCGGAGCGCCGCCACGACGAGCACGCCAACAACAACGACGAGGTCAACTACGCCGGCCGGCCGTTCATCGGCAACTTCAGCAAGAGCCTGAAGCACGACACGCTGGGCGACCCCGACCCGATCAGCTACGGCACCCTCCTGCGCGCGCTGGAGAGCCGCGACCCGGCCGACTTCGAGGAGATCCAGCTGGCGTCGAGCACCGCGCTCAAGCTCACCAACCCGCAGACCGGGCTCACCTTCGACCTGGAGGGCCCCGACCCGCAGGAGATCACCCAGCCGCCGGCGCCCCGCTTCGACAGCCAGGTGGCGGCCAACGAGGCGGGCGAGCTGTACTGGATGGCGCTCGCGCGCGACGTGCCGTTCATCAACTACGCCGGCAATTCCATCATCAGCTCGGCGGTGAACTCGCTGAACACCGAGTTCCCGCAGTTCGGCGGCACCACGCCGGTCACCGCGCAGAACATCTTCCGCGGCATCTTCCCCGGCGAGCAGGTGGGGCCGTACGTCAGCCAGTACCTGGTGAAGGGGAACGTGGACCCGCGCAAGCCCGCCGGGCAGGGGCGCGACGCCGCCGACGGGTACGTGTCGTACGGCTCGCGCACCATCGACCAGCGCCTGTTCCCGGCGGCGGCCAACACCGACTACCTGACCGTGTTCAGCACCTGGCTCGACGTGCAGAACGGGGTGGACAAGCGCGGGCAGGACACCTTCGACACCACCAAGCGCTTCATCCGCGACCTGCGCGCCGCCACCACCCTGGTGCACTTCGACCAGGTGCTCGACGCGTGGTACAACACCGCGTGGATCCTGATGAGCGAGCCCACCGGGAACCAGTCCACCGCGGCGGGTGCCACCGGCCGCCCGCAGATCGACCTGGAGTTCCCCAAGGACCAGGGGAACCCGTACGACCCGCCGGGCACGGCCATGGACAGCAAGACGCAGGTGGGCTTCAACACCTTCGGCCCCATCCACCTGCTGCAGGTGCTGGGCGAGACGCTGGGCCGCGCGCTGCGGGCGGTGTGGTTCCAGAAGTGGTTCAACCACCGCCGCCTGCGCCCCGAGGAGTACGGCGGACGGGTGCACAACCACATCACCGGCGCGCGCACCTACCCGCTGCACAGCAGCATCGTCAACTCGCTGAACGGCGGGCTGCTGTCGGCGTACTACGCGCTCAAGTACCCGGGCGTGTACCTGCTCCCGCAGGCGTACCCCGAGGGCGCGCCCACCCACCCGGCGTACGGGGCGGGCCACGCCACCGGCAGCGGCGCGCTGTGCACCATCCTCAAGGCGTTCTTCGACGAGAGCACGCCGATCGAGAACCCGGTGCAGTCCGACGCGCTGGGCACCTCGCTGGTGGCCTACACCGGCGCCGACGCCATCCAGATGACGGTGGGCGGCGAGCTGAACAAGCTGGCCGGCAACATCGCCATCTTCCGCAACGCGGCGGGCGTGCACTGGCGCAGCGACTACACCGAGAGCCTGCTGCTGGGCGAGGCGGTGGCCATCGGGCTGCTCCAGGAGCAGAGCCTGGGCTTCAACGAGGACGACGCGTACTTCCAGCTCACGAAGTTCGACGGGACGACGATCCGCATCTTCGACGGCAAGGTGGTGGCCGTCGTCTGAGGTGCGGAGGTGCGGAGGTGCGGAGGTGCGGAGGTGCGGAGGTAACGGACGGGGGCCGGCGGAGCGATCCGCCGGCCCCCGGTCGCTTCGCGGCGCGCGGGCCCGGACTGCCGTTCGCGTGCCGCGGACCGATTCTTTCGGTAGGGCGTCCGCGCCAGTAGATTCCGGCACTTTCGGTGGACCCGGTACGCGCGGCTTTCGCGCCCTGCACCGCATAGAAGAGCGATGGAACGGTACTTCGACGAGAACCACCTGATGATCCGCGACATGGTGCGCGATTTCGCCCAGAACGAGATCGCGCCCGTGGCCGCCGGGCTCGACCAGTCGGGCGAGTTCCCGTGGGAGAACATCGCCAAGATGGCGGAGCTGGGCCTGTTCGGCATCCCCTGGCCCGAGGATCTGGGCGGCGCGGGGATGGACGGCATCGCCTACATGATCGTGATCCACGAGCTGGCCAGGGTCGACGCCAGCCACGCCATCACCGTGAGCGCCCACACCACGCTCGGCACCTCGCCCATCGTCAACTTCGGCACCGGCGACCAGAAGCAGCGCTACGTCCCGCTCCTGGCCTCGGGCTCCGTCCTGGGCGGCTTCGGCCTTACCGAGCCCGGCGCAGGGTCGGATGCCGGCGGCACGCAGACCTCCGCGACCAGGGTCGATGGCGGGTGGGTGCTGAACGGAAGCAAGATCTTTATCACCCACGCCGGCGTGGGCGAGGTCTTCGTGGTCACCGCGCAGACCGACCGGGAGCAGGGGACCAAGGGGATCACCTCCTTCATCGTCAGCAAGCCTACGACGGACCTCGAGCGGGCGCGCGAAGTGGGCGCGGGCCACGCGCAGGACGGGCAGCTCTGCTATACGAAGGGGGTCCGCGCGGGGAAGAAGGAAGACAAGATGGGGTGGCGTGCCAGCGACACCCGCGAGCTGATCCTGGAAGACGCCTTCGTTCCCGACCACGACGTGCTGGGCCAGGTGGGGCAGGGCTTCGTCAACTTCATGAAGACGCTCGACGCCGGCCGCATCGGCATCGGCGCGCTCTCGCTGGGGATCGCCGAGGGGGCGTACGAGGCCGCCCGCGCCTACGCCACCGAGCGCCGGCAGTTCGGGCAGCCGATCTCCGAGTTCCAGGGGATCCAGTTCACCCTGGCCGACATGGCCACCGAGATCGAGGCCGCCAAGCACCTCGTCTATCACGCGGCGTGGCTCAAGGAGCAGGGGAGGCCGTACTCCAAGGAAGCCGCCATGGCCAAGCTGTTCGCCAGCGAGACCGCCATGCGCGTGACCACCAAGGCCGTGCAGGTGCACGGCGGCTACGGCTACACCAGGGAATACCCGGTGGAGCGCATGATGCGCGACGCCAAGATCTGTGAGATCGGCGAGGGGACCAGCGAGATCCAGCGCCTGGTGATCGCCCGCAACATCCTCCGCGAGCTCGCCCACTGAGCGCCGCCCGCGTGGTCCCGGCCATGTGGCTCGGGCGATGTGAAACGATCCGGCCCGCCGCTGACCATCGGCGGGCCGGGTCTCATTTCATCGCGGGCGTCCGATCACGCTGCGCGATGCCGCGATCGGGTCGCCCCTCGCGAACGCCGGATCACGGCTGGGTGGAGGGGGGCGCCAGCAGCGCCTCGAGCCGGCGCAGCCGCGCCCCCAGCTCTTCGATACGTCCGGCCTGGGCGCGGGCGCCCGCCGACAGCCGCTCGTTCTCGGCGCGCAGGGCGCGGATCTCCTCCGCCTGCGTGGCGGTGCGCCGCTCCAGCGCCTGCACCCCGGCCAGGTTCACGCCGTCCATGTCCACGCTGTTGATCATCCGGTCGCTCTCGCCCAGTCCGAAGGCGGCGTACAGGTCCTGCGCCATGGCGCCCATGTGGCGGATGGAGCGGTCCTGCGTCTTGTAGTTCCAGGTGCTCACGGGCACGCTGTGCAGCCGGGTCAGCAGCTCCTCGCCGTCCACGCCCAGGAAGTTCTCCTTGCGGTTGCGGTCCGACACGGCGCTCCACCCGCTTCCGCCCGCCGCCACCTCCACGCCCGACGTCAGGCCCTGGTTGGTGTAGAGCTTGATCCCGCCGCAGCCGCGGGCCACGAACTGGTTGTTGGCGGTGGGATACACCGAGTCGCTCGAGAAGCCGGCGCAGCCGTCGCCCAGCACCACGGAGCCCTGGCGGTTGGCGGTGCGGGCGTTCTTGCCGATGGCCACCGAGAAGTTGCCGCTGGCGCTGTTCTGCAGCCCGATCGCCACGCCAAAGCTGCCGTTGGCGACGCTGGGGCCGATCACCGTGGCCGCCAGCCCGCCCGCGATGGCGCTGGGCCCGATCGCCGTGGCGTTGTCGCCGGTGGCCTGCGCGCCGCTGCCCAGGGCGAACGCGGCCTGCCCGCTGGCGGTGCCGTTCACCGCGAAGGCCTGGCTCCCCGTGGCGGAACCGCTGCTTCCCAGGGCCACGGCCTCGTCGGCGCTGGCGGTGGAGCCGTTCCCCACGGCGAACGAGTTGTTGCCGCTCGCGGTGGTGTTGCTCCCCAGCGCCACCGAACCGTACCCGATGCTTCCCGAATTCCACTGCGACCCGTTCACGCTCCCCGCGCGGAAGGCGTAGTGCGCCGGGTACCACATCAGCCGGATCCCCGAGCCGCTCGCCGCCAGGTTCCCCACGTTCTCCGTGCCGGGCGCCACGAAGCCGTTGTTGTTGGTCATGTCGTACGCGCCGGCCGAGTTGGTGGGCACCACGCCGTTGGTGCCCGCCGGCCCCTGCGCCCCGGTCTCGCCTTGGGGACCCGCGGGGCCGGTTTCACCCTGCGGACCAGCGGGGCCGGTTTCACCCTGCGGACCAGCGGGGCCGGTTTCACCCTGCGGACCAGCGGGGCCGGTTTCACCCTGCGGACCAGCGGGACCGGTTTCACCCTGAGCACCAGCGGGACCAGCCTCACCCTGCGGACCGGCCGGGCCGGTTTCGCCCTGCGGACCCTGTGCGCCGGCCGGACCCGCGGGCCCGGTCTCACCCTGCGGACCCTGTGCGCCGGCCGAACCAGCGGGACCCGTCTCGCCCTGCGGACCCTGAGGGCCGGCCGGACCCGCGGGCCCGGTTGCACCCGGGGAGCCGGCGGGTCCAGCGGGACCGGTTTCGCCCTGCGGACCCTGTGCTCCAGCCGGGCCGGCAGGTCCCGTCGCACCCTGGGGACCCGCGGGCCCTGCCTCACCCTGCGGACCGGCGGGGCCGGTCGCACCCTGGGGGCCGGCCGGGCCGGCGGGTCCAGCGGGGCCGGCCGGTCCCGCCGGCCCTTGCGCTCCCGCGGGCCCGGTGACGCTGAAGCTGAACTCCACGTGCTGGGGTGACGAGCAGTTCGGGCGCGTGGTGGGCGTCCTGATGCGGTACATCGTGCCGGACGAGGGCACGTAGCAGGCGTAGATCGAATCGCTTTGCGCGTGGGCCGGCGCCGCCGGGAGTGCCGCCAGTGGGAGCGCCGCGAACAGCGAGAGCCACAGCCGGGGTGTCCGGCTGGCGATGGAGGCGTTCATCGTTCTCTGGATGCTCGGATGAGGGAGGTGAAGTTCGGGGAGGGTTACGGTTGGGTGGGCTGTGCTTCCACCGCGGCGAGGACCTCGCTCACTGCCAGGCGGATCGCGTCGAGCTCCGCGGCGGCCTCGGGTTGGTCCTGGGCGGCGTCGTCGAGCACGGCGAGCGCATGGCGCGCCGATGCCTGTACCTGCGCCGCGGTGCCGCCGTGCAGCGCCGCGTCCAGGGCGGCCAGCGCCTGGTCGGGCGCGTCGCGGTTCTCCAGCGACGGCAGCACCCGTCCGCGCGCGTCCGCCAGCGAGGCCGAGAGTTCGGCGATGCGCTCGTCCGCCACCGGCAGCCGGTCGGGCTGGGCGGCGGCCGGCGATACGGCCGCGGCGGCGTCGGGCGGCGCGGCGGCGAGGGCCGAGGGCAACTCGCCGCACCCGCCCGCGAGCAGGGCGGCCGCTGCGGCGGCGAGGGTGGATGTTCGCATCGTGCTTCTCCTTGAGAGGAAGGGTCCCGGGAGGGATGGAGCGGAACTGCAACGTCTGTTGACATCAGGTTGCACGAATCCATTTCATCTGGGCAACCATTTCAATCATCGTCGCACCAGGGCCGCGTTCGAACCGCCGTGGGGAGCAGGCGGGGTGGGTGCCACGACCTCGACGCTCCGTTCTCCGCTCCCATTTTTCCCACGCGGTCGAAACACTCGTCGCCACGCTCTGCCACGGGCGCTTGGACCGGCCGGCGTCGTGGGGCCAGCCGTGGATCTCCGCGGCACCGGCGCACCGCTGCCGCTCCCGGATGGGGTCCGGTGGCGCTAATCTTTCGGTTTGCTGGCGCGTGGGGTAAATTCCCCACTTCGGCGCGCCGCCGAACGAAACGTTCCGGACGCGAGGGGCGTATCCCTTGCGTCGGAACGATCCTTCGGCGGGCCGCGGGTCGTCCGCGGGCCGTCCCCAGGCTGCCACGCGCCTCGAGACACACGGCGTGGCGTGACGGAGCAGGAAAAGCCGCAAGGGCGAGGGGCGCGATGGCCAGGGTGTTCGTCCGCGAACGGGCCATGCGCGTGACCCGCTGGGCCGTGCCGATGCACGGCGGCGGCTCCCCGATCAGAGCGGCGCGGCGCACCGACGCGCCACGCCGGGAGTTGCGGGGCTGGTGAAGGGCCCGCGCGATCCCGCATGGATCGTCCGCGAGCGCCTTCGCGGCCCCACCCATTGACCAGAGCCTGCGCGCGCCGTCCGTCCTTCGCTGACGTGGCACGGCGCCGCGCGGCCCACAGAGGCAGTACGCCATGGTTCGATCCGTTCAGCGCGGCGCCCTGGGCGCGCCGCGGGGTCGGCCCGCACCCCTGTACGGTCTCGCCCCGCACCTCCGCACGCGGAGGGCGGCTTGAAGCGCGAGATCCTGATGAACACCACCGCCCGCGAAACCCGCGTCGCCATCCTCGAGGACGACGTGCTGGTGGAGCTGATGGTAGACCGGCCCGACGCGGCGCGGATGGTGGGAGACATCTACAAGGGGCGGGTCGAAGCCGTCCTACCCGGCATCCAGGCCGCCTTCGTGGACATCGGCACCGAGAAGGCGGCCTTCCTGCACGTCTCCGACGTCGCCCTCGACGACGACGAGGAGGACGACGAGCCCGGCTCTTCGCCCGACGACGACGACGCCTCCAACGGCAACGGCGGGGGCGGCGGCGGCCGCGGCCGCAAGGCCCTTCCGCCGATCCAGGACATCGTCAAGAAGGGGCAGGAGCTGCTGGTGCAGGTCTCCAAGGAGCCGATCGGCACCAAGGGCCCCCGCGTCACCGCGCACATCTCCCTCCCCGGCCGCTTCCTGGTCTACATGCCGGGGAGCGACCACGTGGGCGTCAGCCGCAAGATCGAAGACCGCGAGGAGCGCTCCCGCCTCCGCGCGCTGGCCCGCGAGGCGCTGCCGGCCAGGTCCGGCGGCGTGATCGTGCGCACGGTGGGCGAGGAGCTCACCCGCGAGACCTTCGAGCGCGAGCTGAAGAGCCTGATGCAGCTCTGGAAGCAGATCCAGAAGAAGGCATCGCGCGGCCGCGCCCCCGCGGCGGTGCACCGCGAGGCCAAGCTGGTGGCCGGGATCATCCGCGACCTGTTCAGCCAGAAGGTCGACTCGCTGATCGTGGACAGCCAGCAGGTGCACGACGACGTCCGCGCCTACCTGGAGCAGGTCGACCCCTCGCTGATCGAGCGGGTCAGGCTCTACACCGACGCCAAGCCCCTCTTCGACGCCTACGACATCGAGAGCGAGATCCGCGACGCCTTCCAGCGCCGGGTGAACCTCCCCTCGGGCGGCTACATCATCGTGGAGCCCACCGAGGCGCTGGTCTCCATCGACGTCAACACCGGCCGCTACACGGGAAAGAAGGACCCCGAGAAGACGATCCTGAAGACCAACGTGGACGCGGCCCGCGAGATCGCGCGGCAGGTGCGGCTGCGCGACGTGGGCGGGATCATCGTCTGCGACTTCATCGACATGGAGACCAGGCAGAACCGAGAGAAGGTCCTGCAGGAGCTCCGCCAGCACCTGAGCCGCGACCGGGCGCGCACCAAGGCGTTCCAGGTGAGCGAGCTGGGGCTGATCGAGATGACGCGCCAGCGGGTGCGCCCCTCGCTCTACCACACGCAGACCGAGGCGTGCCCCACCTGTGCCGGCACCGGCCGCATCTTCACCCCCGAAACGGTGATCCGCCGCGTGGAGCGGGCGATCCGGCGCGCCTGGGCCGAGGGGAAGGAGAAGAACCTGGTGGTGCGCGTGCACCCCGTGGTCGCGCTCTACGTGCTCGAGGAAGAGCCGGGGTGGATCAAGGGGATCGAAAAGACGCTGGGGATGAAGGTGGCGCTGCGCGACAACCCGCTCCTCCCGCAGGACGACTTCAAGCTCGTCTCCGCCGTGAGCCACCAGGACGTGTCGACGCGCTTCAACCTGGGCTGACGTCCGGGAAGTACGGAGTACGAGGTACGGGGCCCTCGCCGGCGTTCGGCGGGGGCTCCGTTGTTCCATGCATCCCCTGGCCTCTACTGCCGGGTCACACAGCCACGGAGTCAGTGGAGAAAACGGCGCGGGTGCCAAAAACCTATTCCACTACGCGCGACTCGCCGTGCCTACCGGGCTATAACGCTCATAGGGACAAAGCCCCCGCCCGCTGCCGCCGCCGAGCGACAGCAGAAGCGATCATGGAATCCCGCCGGAATCAGCCCCCGGCGAGGCTTTCCTTCATCCGGTGGATCGGGCCGCCGGACTCGGACACGATCCCGATGGAGCTGGAGTTCTGGTGAGGCGAGGAAGCCGCAGGCGGAGGTGTCGGGGCGGGGGAGGGAAGCCAATGATCAGGCGGCGCGCGGAGGACGCGGCTACCTCTGCGAGATACCGCGACCTCCTGCGAACGGTTCTCGCCTCGACCACTGGTTCGTGAACGACGCCACGGCGCTGGTTCCGTGTCGGGTGACGGCGGCCGCGGCGACGATCTTGGGCTCGACGTGGCCGAGGTAGAGCGCGGCCACCACGGCTATCTAGTGGGCGCCTCGGCGAACGCCGCTTTCAACTGAGCAGCCGCTATATCACCGGAATCCGGACACATAGCGCCAGCACATAAATGTCATTGCCCAGCGAGTCGCCCACGATCCTCCACCCATCGAAGGGGACGGCAACGCTTCTCTCCGTCACGGCGATACCCGGCTCCCCCGTGTCCGGGATCAGGCGGAAGCGGGAATAGCCTCCGCCGACCGTGAATTCGCCCTTCTCACAATGCGCCTCGATGTGGCTCTCGTCCCATCCCAGGTAACCGTCCGCCGCAACCACGCGGTGAGGGTGGCCGGCAACAATGCCTTTCCGCGCGCAAATCGCGAACACGCTCGTCGTAACATCCTCCTCCGCTCCAGGTTGGAAAAACGCCGGCGTGTATTGCTGAGTGACGGACCAGCCCCGGGCCTCGTACGTATCATACGAAATGGTGGGAAACGAGGCCACGATCCCGGTCCCGCGCAAGCCGGGCCAGTACGTGTGGCCCAGTACTCCGGGATCGCTCACGCGGAACCGAGGCAAGGAGGAAGTCAGGAAGCCACCGCTCAGGACCAGGCCTTCAGGCTGGGAGCACCACACGACAATGTCGGTTGGCTCGCTCGTATGAGGAATTTGGGCCGTCTGAACGACGATCTCCGTGCCGAGATCGAAATTCGGTGTCGTCACGCAATAGGCGAGCGCGAACACCGCCACGTCTTCATCGCCGTTGTAGTCGAAATCGTCGGGATTCCGGACCCGTACCGTCCAGGTAGCGGGAGCCGATGGATAGTTGCCCTCGACCACCACCAGAGTACGGAGATGGCTGTTGTTGATCAGGTTGTAGCCACCACCAACCATCTGCTGGCCCGGCTTACACGAGGCGCTGACAGAGAACGGGTCTGGCGAGGAGAGGTGGTTCTTCGTGTTGTCGACATTCGATTGCACGACGAGGTTGAAGCGCGTTGTTACCCCGCCGGTGTTCAACGTCGTGCAACCTGGCTGAAGGAGCGACAAACAGGCGAGGGTGCACAGCCGGATCGAGCGGGCAGGCGCGGACCTCAATAGCGGGAGGACCATTGGATCGCCTCCTGTGAAGGGGAATCGCGCCGGGGAAGGGTTGCGGCGGGTCCCGCGGTGGGGCGGCCGAGGGTGGTGGGGACTGCTACTCATGGGATCCTGCGATGCACGGGCGCTCTGCTGAACGCGTTACGGTCACGTTGAAGATGCGCCATGGGTTCCGCAAGCAAACGTTAGAAGGGCGCAGCGGCCGCCGCAGGTTCGGAGTGCAACGGAGCAGCGGAGAACTGCGTCCGGCTCCTCCGATCCGCTCTCGCACCGGGATATCGTCTTTGCCGTGCTTTTGCAGTTCTCCGCTGCTCCGTTCTCCTCCGCTGCTCCGTGTGACCCTCGTCCCGCTTTCGCCGTGCACGGGACCATGCGATACGACGCGTGACATGCCGGAATTGCAGAGCGGGAGAAATGCGTTGTGGCGAGGTCGGTTGCGAAGGAAAGCAACGAAAAGGGGACGAGACGAACACTGCCACGCGCCGATCGGGTCACCGGTGGGACGGCGAGGATGAGGTACCGGCCGTGGAGGCAAACGGGGCGGGGACTATCCGGTTGAGGGGTGAAGGGTTAGATTGTTCGCCAGGACGCCACCTCTGGAGCCACGGACGGACGCCCGGGAGGTGATCCAAACCGCGTCTGCGCTGAATGTTGCGGGCCTGCCGGGGTTGACTTTGCCGGCAGGTTTGGCGATATTCAGCGTCTTGATTTTTTTCGGGCAAGTTCCGTCCGCGACACCGGAGTTTCGGGAACCCATGTACGCCATCATCCGCATCGGCGGCCACCAGTACCGTGCCGAGCCGGGAAAGACCCTGCGCATCCAGTCCATCGAGAGCGAGCCGGGGCAGACGGTGCAGTTCAACGACGTCCTTCTCGGCGCCGACGGCGACACCATCAAGGTCGGCACGCCGGTTCTGGGTGGCGCTTCGGTTTCGGCCGAGGTGGTGCGCCACGGCCGCGGCGAGAAGATCATCATCTTCAAGCACAAGCGCCGGAAGAACTACCGCCGGAAGCAGGGCCACCGGCAGGGGTTCACCGAGGTGCGCGTGAACGACATCAGCCTCGGCTGAGGGAGGAAGAGCAATGGCACACAAGAAAGGCGGCGGGTCTACCCGCAACGGCCGCGATTCGAACGCCCAGCGCCTGGGCGTCAAGAAGTACGGCGGTGAGCGCGTGCTGGCCGGCAACATCCTGGTCCGCCAGCGCGGCACCCGGTTCCACGCCGGCGACAACGTGCGCCGCGCCAACGACGACACGCTGTTCGCCCTGGTCGACGGCGTGGTGCAGTTCGGCCGCCACGACAAGAAGCGCAAGAAGGTCTCCGTGCTCCCGCTCGAGGCGCTCGCCGCCGACGCGCAGCCCGAGAACGAGATCGCCGCGGACTGACGCGGCCCCCAGCGCAGCAGTTTCGAACGCCGCCCCGGCCCATCGCCGGGGCGGCGTTCGTGCGTGCGGCGCTCCCGCGCGGTTCCCCGCTGCTCCGATCTCTCCGCCGCTCCGTGTGACCCGCGGTTGCCGTCGGTCGTATCCACCGGTGCAGGCGAATCCTGCCGCCGGGCGGCCGGGATCCTGCAGAAACGCCTCGCATCCGTGAATTCCGGACGAGACCGCAACCGACCGGCCCGGCCCAGGCAGTACTCGACCGGGCAGGCCGTTCACGTGGACAGCGAACGCATCGCAGATGACCGACATCCGTCCCTCCGCCCAGCCGCAGTGGCCGCCGCAGAGCGCCGCCGACTTCCCGCGCCTCTCCGGCCTCCCCGCCTACGTGTTCGCGCAGGTGAACGCCGAAAAGCAGGAGCGCATCGCCGCCGGCGAAGACGTGATCGACCTGGGGATGGGCAACCCCGACCTGGGCACGCCGGGGCACATCGTGGACGAGCTGGTGGCCCACGCGGCCCAGGCCAAGCACCACCGCTACAGCGCCAGCCGCGGCATCCACGGCCTGCGCGAGGCGATGGCCGGGCACTATGCCGAGCGCTACGGCGTGACGCTGGACCCCGAGACGCAGGTGGTGGTCACCATCGGAGCCAAGGAGGGGATCGCGCACCTGATGCTGGCGCTGCTCGACAACGGCGACACCGTGATCGTCCCCTCGCCCGCCTACCCGATCCACTACTACTCGGTGGTGTTCGCCGGCGGCCACGTGCACTCCATCCCGCTGGTCGGCGACGAGGACGGGTACGTCGTCGGCGACGCGCTCCTTTCCGCGGTCGAGGCGGCCTGCCAGTCCACCTGGCCGCGGCCGAAGGCGCTGATCCTGTCCTTCCCCAACAACCCGACCACGCTCAGCGTCACCCCCGAGCTGCTGGCCCGCGCGGTGGAGCTGTGCCGGCGCGAGCGGCTCCTGCTGATCCACGACTTCGCCTACGCCGACTTCTCCTTCCACGGCCAGGATCCGCCCAGCCTGCTGCAGGTGCCGGGCGCCATGGAGGTGGGGGTGGAGTTCTTCAGCATGTCCAAGAGCTACTGCATGGCGGGGTGGCGGGTGGGGTTCTGCGTGGGGAACACGGCCATGGTGCAGGCGCTCACCAGGATCAAGAGCTACCTGGACTACGGGATCTTCCAGCCGATCCAGATCGCCGCGGCGCACGCGCTGAGGGCGGGGCAGGAGTGCGTGGGCGAGACGCGCGAGGTGTACCGCCGCCGCGCCGAGGCGCTGCTGGGTGCGCTGCACGGCGCCGGCTGGCCCGTTCCCCCGCCGCGCGCCACCATGTTCATCTGGGCGCCGATCCCGGGCGAGTACGTGCACATGGGCTCGGTGGGCTTCGCGCGGCACCTGCTGCGCGAGGCCGGCGTGGTGGTCTCGCCCGGCGTGGGCTTCGGCCGCGAGGGCGAGGGCCACGTGCGCTTCGCCCTGATCGAGCCGGAGGAGCGCCTGCGCGAGGCCGGCGCCCGCATCGCGAAGGCGCTCCGCCGGAAGGCCGCGTAGAAACCGGCGCGAAGGTGTGGCACGCGTGTCCCACCTCCGCACCTCCCCTTCCTCATCCGCACCCCCGCGGCGTCCGCCTCCACGACGCGCATCCCCGCGGGGCGCACCGGGAACGCGTGACCCGCGTCTCCGGCGGATCGTCACTATGCAGCCAGCGCGTGCACCCGCCGCGTGGTCCGCTTGTTGACTCACTCTATCGTCCGCGGGTGGGGCACGCGCGCGACAGGTGTTCCCCGCGCCGCCCCACGACGGGAGACCGGGCGAATCCGCAAGCCCCGCTCCAGGAACCCGAAAATCCCCGCCGTTGCAGACGTTTGCGACGGGGGATGGCCGGCCGGCGGGGCTTCGGCCGGCGCGGTCTCCGAGTTGCCGTGGGGTGGCTGGCGCGCCCCGCCGCCTTCCTTCTCGAACGTACCGCCCACTGGATCGATGCAACGAATCGATGCAGAGTGCAACGGAGCACTCCAGCGCGCCCCACCCTTTCCGACGCGCCGAGCGCGGGCGAGGCGCCGGAGCCACCCGCCGCGGGGGCTCCCCGGCTGCTCCCCAATCGCACGCAACCAGATGCAATCCCTTGACGCAGCCCCGCTGCGGATAGAGATTTACATGGCTACGAAGGTGCTACGCGGCATCGATCCAGACGCGCCGCGCGCAAAGCCCCCCCGCAGGCCGCTCGACAGCCCCCACGCTTCCTTCCCGGTGTCCGCACCGGGTCCACGCACGCACCGGGCAGGACCCATGAGCCATACGCGCAGCCGCATCCGCTGGCTGGCCACCGCAGCCGCCATCCTGTCGCTCGCCGCCTGCAGCGACAAGGAGCCGTCCAACGGCGGACTGCCCACCAACGCGGGCGCGGGCCTCTATCCGCAGATCTCGGTGTCGGGGAGCCGCTCGGCCGTGAAGGCCGACCTGGCGCTGCGCCAGATCCCCGGCGGGATGCGGTTCAACAGCTACCAGGGCGAGGTCGTGTTCGACCCGGCCGTGCTCACGCTCAAGGACGTCACCCTTCCCGAGGGGGTGGACGGCGCGGCCAACCAGGTCTCGCCCGGTCACATCCGCTTCGCGGGAACGGCGCTCGACGGTACCGTGGGCGCGCCGCTGCTCAGCATGAGCTTCTCGGCCAGCGCCGACGTGCGCCGCGAGGCGTTCTCGGTGCACTTCGAGGAGGTGACCGACGGTGAGTTCACCGACGTCACCGGCCAGGTGCAGAGCGGCTACCTGATCTTCCAGCGCTGACCCGGATCATCCGGATTCTCCCCTTTCGCTCGCCGGCTCCCCCTGGATCTTCCGCCGGCGCGCCACCCGATAGAGGACGCACTCCCATGCTTCGGAACCTGAGCAGGACTCTCATGATCGCGGGCGCGGCCTGGCTTGCCGCCGCATCCGCGCTCTCCGCGCAGACGGGCACCGCGCCCAGGCGCGGCGACGTGGACGGCGACGGTCAGGTGACCGTCACCGACGCCCGGATCGTGTCCGACTACCTGGTCGGCCGGCAGGTTCCGGCGGGGGCCAACGTGGCCGAGCGCGGCGACGTGAACGGCGACGGCCGCGTGACCAGCGTGGACGCGGCCATCATCCGCGCCGCGGCCGCCGGCCGCGACGTGTCGCGCTTCAAGGTGGGCGCGCCGGTGGGTAACGGCGAGGTGCCGGCCAACGCGCTCGCCGCCCTTACCTGCAGCGCCAACGTGCGGAGCAGGACCGTGAGCTGCGATCTACCGGGGGGGCCGGCGGACGGCGCCCGCGGGGTCGTCATCGGCGGCCAGAACCTGAACGTGAAGCTCACTTCGAGCAACGTACAGGTGGACACCACGGCCGGCATCATCGACTTCACCTTCGACGTGAGGGTGAAGAACCTGATCGCGCAGCGGCTGGGCACCACCGACGGCACGACCGTCGATCCGGCCGCGATCCGCGTCTTCTTTTCGCAGAGTCCCACCGTGGTCGGGCCCGACTCCGGTTCGATCGAGCTGGTGGGCACGGCCGGCGACAGCACCTTCACCGCCAGCAACCAGCCGTACTACGCCTACCCGTTGACGGTGCCGCTCGACTCCGGACAGGTCACCGATCCGGTGAACTGGCACTTCCGGATGCCGACCAGCGTCAATTTCTTCCAGTTCAAGGTGTTCGTGTGGACGCCGTTGCAGTACCCCGACGGGTGGGTGGCCATCTCCCCGCCCACGCACCTCGGCTCGACGCCGTATTACCCGGGGTACGCCAGCTATCCGCCCACGGACACCGTTTCGCGGGATCCGCAAGCGCCGAACTACGCCCCGCTCACGCTGTCCGCCATCCCTCGCACCCGGATGGGCAGGGATCCAGACAGCATGAAGGTGACGTGGTCGAGCAGTGACAGCGCCGTGGCGGTCCCGACGGCCACCACGCCGTCGGGTGCTTCGGCGAATCTCGCGCTGGCCGCCGACGGCAACGTCACCATCACGGCCAGCAACAGGTCCACCGAGGGCGCGGACAGCGTCCCCGGCCACGCGCGCAGCGGCCAGGTGAACTTCGTGGTGCGCAGCGCCGACAGCACCACCAGCACCATCACCGCGGCCCCGGGTGTCCTGCCGGCGGGTGATACCTCCGTGATCACCGTCCAGCTGAAGAACTCGGCCGGCGTCAACCTGACGCAGAGCGGCGGCACGGTGGACCTCTTCGCCAACCACGGCACCATCACCGCCGTCACCAACAACCACGACGGCACCTACACCGCCAGGGTGACCACCGATTCGGCGCTCGCGGTGACGGTCACGGGCAAGCTGAACAACCACACGCTGGTAGACACCGCGGTGGTGACGTTCACGGCGGGCGCGCCGAATACGATGGCGGCCAACCCGCCCTCTTCGCAGAACCAGAGCGGCACGGTCGGCGCCGCGGTGGGCACGCCGCCCAGCGTGAAGGTGACCGACGCCCACGGCAACCCCGTTTCGGGGGTCGCGGTGACCTTCACCGCTCCCGCGGGGAACGGGCAGGTGAGCAACGGCGGTCCTGCCAGCACCTCCGCGATCGTGAACACCGACGGCTCCGGTGTGGCCACGCTCACCAGCTGGACGCTGGGAACCGTGGCGAAGGTCGATTCGGTGACCGCCACCGCGGGTGCGCTCACCCCCGTGCTTTTCACCGCCACGGCCAACCCGGGTGCGCCGGCAAACATGGTCAAGAGCGCCGGTGACGCGCAGAACGCCACCGTGAACACCAACGTGGTGGTCGCGCCGGCGGTGACCATCACCGACACCTATGGGAACGTCGTTCCCAACGTGAGCGTCACCTTCGCGGTGGCCAGCGGCGGCGGCAGCGTCACCGGCGGCGCCGCCACCACCAACGCCAGCGGCGTGGCCACGGTCGGCTCGTGGAAGCTGGGGCAGACCGCGGGGGCGAACACGCTCGACGCCTCGTCCACGGGGCTCACCACGGTGACCTTCTCGGCCACCGGCACCCCCGACGTGCCGGCCACCATCACCAAGACCTCCACCGACCCGCAGAACGGGGCGGCGGGGAGCCCGGTAGGATCGGCGCCGACGGTGCACGTGGTCGACCAGTACGGCAACGCGGTACCGAGCGTGAGCATCACCTTCGCGGTGACGGGCGGCGGCGGGAGCGTGACCGGCGGCACGCCCACCACCAACGCGTCGGGGAACGCCACGGTGGGGAGCTGGACGCTGGGCTCGGGCCCCACCACCAACACGCTCTCCGCGTCAGCGACCCCGGCGGGAACCTCGTCGCCGGTGACCTTCACGGCGTACATCCCGCCGGTGGCGGCGGTCGACAGCTCGCAGGCGATGGGCAACACCACGCTGGCCAGCAACGTGGCGCCCAACCTGTTGACGAACGACGTGACCATCAACGGCGGCTCGCTCACCGTCACCTCGGCGAGCCCGATCGCCACCGTGCGCGGCGGAACGATCACGCTGACCGACAACCTGGGCGGCTTCACCTACCTGCCGGCCGCGGGCGTCACCGGCCGCGACAGCGCGCAGTACACCATCAACGACGGCCACCTTTCGGCCATGGGCTGGGTCAAGTTCCGCTTCGTGGGGAAGGTGTGGTACGTGGACAACACCTTCGTGGGCACGGCCACCGGCCGTGACGTGTCGCCCTACACCAGCATCAGCGCGGCCGAGGCGGTCGCGGTGGCCAACGACTCGATCCTGGTGCGCACCGGGAGCGGCGTGACCGCCGGCGGCACCCTCAAGAACGGGCAGCTGTTGCGCGGCCAGGGGCAGAACGCGGCGTTCACCACCACGCTGAACGGCACCAGCGTCACCCTGCTGCCCACGGGCACCGCCCCGCAGGTGGGCTCGCTCACGCTGGGCAGCGGCAACTCGCTGCGCGGCCTGCGGGTGGTGTCCACCGGGACCGGCCTGCTCGGCGCCTCGGTTGGCACGCTCTCGCTGGGCGAGCTGGCGATCAACGCCACCAACGGCGCGGCGCTCGACCTGTCCAACGGCACGGTCACCGGCAACGGCGGGAGCGGCACGGCAGTGCTCGACTCGGTGAAGTCGACCAACAGCACCGGCAGCGGCATCTCGCTCGCCACCATCGCCGGCACGCTCACCATCAACGGCGGCACCGCCAGTGCCATCACCAACCCGACCGGGTCGGCGGTGAACATCAGCGGTGGAAGCGTGGCGTTCTCCTTCCCGGGCACCATCTCCAAGACCAACGCGGCCGGGACGGGGATCAACCTCAGCAGCGCCAGCGGGAACGTGAGCTTCACCGGGCCCAGCATCGTGCTGAGCACCGGCAGCAGCAACGGGATCAACCTGAGCAGCGCGTCGGGGACGGTGAGCTTCGTGGACTCGGTGAAGGTCACCACCACCAGCGGCACGGGGATCAGCGCTGCGAACAGCGGCACGCTGACCATCGCCGGCACGCACAACACCATCAACTCCACGGCCGGCGTGGCGCTGAACGTGAGCAGCACCACGATCGGCGCGGCCGGCCTGAACTTCCGCCGGATCGACGCGAGCGGCGCCGGCAACGGCATCTTCCTGTCGAGCACCGGCACCCTGGGCGGGCTCACGGTAACCGGCGACGGCTCCACCAACGGGTCGGGCGGCACCATCGCCAACAGTACCGGTGGGGACGGCGCCACCGCCGGCAACGGCGTGTACCTGAGCAGCGCCCGGAAGGTGAGCCTGAGCTGGATGTCGCTGAGCGGCCACCAGAACCACGCCGTCTACGGGACATCGGCGAGGGACGTGGACCTGAACCATGTGCGGATTACCGGTAACAACGGGACCAGCAATAGTGGCACCTTCCAGGAGGGGGCCGTCCACTTCGTGAACGCCACCGGCGGGATCACGGTCAAGAACTCGCGCCTCGACGGTTCGGCCTACACCGCCTTCCTGGTGGAGCAGCTGAGCGGCGCGCCGGCCGCGGACTCGATCGTGGCCGCCTTCGACACCATCAGCACCGGCCAGGGCAGCACGTCCGATGTACGAGGGAACGGCCTGCAAACGATCGTGAGCAGCGGGTCGGTGAACGTGCGCTATCGCAGCAACAGCGTGACGTACTGGTGGGGCAACGGGATCCAGGTGGCGGTGCAGAACACGGCCGCCTCTTCCACCGCGCTGATCCAGAACAACAAGGTCAACCAGACCAGCGGCGCCCTTGGTGCCTCGAGCGGCATCGAGGTGAACGGCGGCCCGCTCGCCTTCAACATCTCGGGCAATAACATCACCGGTGCCGACGGCACCGCGATCAGCGCCGACAAGAACCAGGGCAACACCTTCTTCAACGGTACGATCGACGGCAACACCGTCGGCACCCCGGGTGTTGCCAACTCGGGCTCGGCCACGGGCACCGGTATCTTCGTGCAGCACGCCGGCCCCAACGCTACCACGGTGAAGGTGAGCAACAACACCATTCGCCAGATCAACGGGTCGCAGGCGATCTGGTTCCTGCTGGGCGACGACACGGGCGGCGGCGGTTCGGGCACCATGAACGTGACCGTCACCGGCAACAACATCGCCGAGGAGGGCACGGCGGCCAGTGCGCGCACGGGCATCGTGGTGCAGTCCGGGCGCGTGGCGGGCGACACCGACACGATGTGCGCCGACGTCCAGTCGAACTCGATCACCAACTTTAACAACCGCATCCGCCCCAACGAGCGGTTCCTGACCAGCATGCGGGTGCGCGGGTACACCGGCGCGAACAACGACAACACGGCGATGCAGAACTACCTGACGACCCTGAACCCCGGCACCGTGAACGTGGCGTCGAACAACGTGTCGGCCGGCGGCCCCGGCTTCCTCAACACCTCGCCGGCCGGCTCGGCGTGCCCGCAGCCGACCATGTGACCGGCAGTTCCCGCTGAATGACATGGGCTCCTCTCGCCGCCGCGCGAGAGGGCCCGCTACTCTGGCAGTCCCCGCAGTCTCCCGCAGGATCCCGTGGTACCACACAGCCACCCCTGTACAGGAGGTACGATGTCAGAGCCATTCCTGAGCGAGATCAAGATCGTCTCGTTCAACTTCCCACCCAAGGGCTGGGCCCTGTGCAATGGGCAGCTGCTGCCCATCAATCAGAATCAAGCCCTGTTCGCGCTCCTCGGCACCCGCTACGGAGGCAACGGCCAGACCAACTTCGCCCTCCCCAACCTGAGGGGGCGGCTGCCGATCCACATGGGCAACGGCCACACCCTGGGCGAGGCCGCGGGGAGCACGTCGGTCACGGTGAACATCCAGCAGCTGTCCACGCACCTGCACGCGCTGATGGCGTCGCCGACTCAGACCGGCGTGAGCGCCGACCCGACCAACAACTACCTGGCGCCGGTGAACAACACCTATGCGGGGCCGGCGAACCTCACCACGCTCAACCCGCAGTCGGTGAGCAGCGTGGGGGGAAGCCAGCCGCACAACAACATGATGCCGTACCTGGTGCTGAACTTCATCATCGCGCTCCAGGGCATCTTCCCCTCGCAGAACTGACCGGAGACACACCCCAATGGCACAGCCCTACGTGGGCGAGATCCGGATGTTCGCCGGAAACTTCGCCCCCAATGGATGGATGTTCTGCGAAGGCCAGACACTCCCCATTTCCGAGAACGACGTGCTCTTCCAGCTGATCGGCACCACCTACGGTGGCGACGGCGAGGAGACCTTCAACCTTCCCAACCTGGCCAGCCGGGTTCCGATGCACATGGGCACCGGGCCGGACGGGACGACGTACCAGATCGGCGAGATGGCGGGGACCGAGCAGGAGACGCTCAGCATCCAGCAGATTCCCAACCACACGCACCCGCTCACCGCGTCCGCCACCACCGGCACGCAGCCCACTCCGATTGGCAACATGCTCGCGCAGCCGGCCGGGAGCGTGCAGCTCTACTACGAAGGTGATCCCACGGGCCAGATGGCTGCCGGGGCGATCCAGCCCGCCGGCGGGAGCCAGCCGCACGAGAACACGCAGCCGTTCCTCTGCATCAACTTCATCATCTCCCTGTTCGGGGTCTTCCCGAGCCAGACCTGAGAGGAGCGACCGCAATGTCCGACCAATTCGTGGCGGAGATCCGGATCTTCCCATTCTTCTTCGCCCCCACCGGCTGGGCCTTCTGCGACGGGCAGATCATGCCGATCTCGCAGAACACCGCGCTCTTCTCGCTGCTGGGCACCACCTACGGCGGCGACGGCAAGAGCACCTTCGCGCTCCCTGACCTGCAGGGCAGCGCCCCCATGCAACCCGGCCAAGGGCAGGGGCTGTCGCTGCGCGACCTGGGCGAGATGAGCGGCGTGGAGAGCATCACGCTGCTGCAGTCCGAGATCCCGGTGCACACGCACACGCTGAACGCCGACAATGTGGACCCGGCGGACCTGAACATTCCATCGCCTGCGCGCGTTCTGGCGATCTCGCAGAACGCGTTCGCCTACCAGCCGTCGAGCACGGGCCTGGGAATGATGGCGTTCCAGGCGCTGCCCCCTGCGGGCGGCGGGCTGCCGCACAACAACATGCAGCCCTACCTCACCCTCAACTTCTGCATCGCGCTGCAGGGGATCTTCCCGCAGCGGCCGTAGCACGCAGTCCACGCGCCGGAAGCGGGGCGGCCCCTGGGCCGCCCCGTTTGCGCCGCCGCTCGCACAGCTTGTCGGAATCCGGCAGTCACTCTGCACCACTTTGCTGCAACCGATGATCCAGACCCCCTTCGGCACGCTGACGCTGCGCCCGATCACCGACGACGACCTCCCGTTCCTGCTGCGGCTGTACGGGACGCTGCGCGCCGACGAGCTGGCGCAGGTGCCCTGGAGCGACGAGGAGAAGGCGGCGTTCGTGCTGCAGCAGTTCGAGGCGCAGCACGCATGGTGGCAGGAGCACTACATCGGCGCGCGCTTCGACCTGGTGCTGCTGAACGGCCAGCCGGCGGGGCGGCTGTACGTGCACGTGTGGGAGCGCGAGATCCGCATCGTGGACATCGCGCTGCTCCCGGAGTTCCGCGGCGGCGGCCTGGGAACGCTGCTGCTGCGACGCGTGTTCAAGGAGGGCGACGCGGCGGGGAAGCCGGTGAGCATCCACGTGGAGGTGTTCAACCCCGCGCGCCGTCTGTACGAGCGGCTGGGCTTCGTCGAGAAGGGAATGCACGGCGACGTGTACATCCTGATGGAGCGGCCGGCCGCTGCCGAACCCGCTTCCGCCGGCGCGTCTGCCTGACCCCGCGGACGGACCGCGAAGGCGGTTTCCGCGCGCAGCGCGTAATTGGAGACGCAGAACAGGTGTTCCGTAACGAAGTGTTGCTCCCAGGCCACACTATGTTACATCGAAGTCCCGCTTTTTACGCCGTTGACACCGTGCCGACGGCGTGGACATTTTTCTCAACCGCTTGTCGCGCAACAGGTTGATGCCTGTGCGGCGACGGCGGGCGGCCCGCGGTCCGGACCGTGCCCAAGGGGGCGCGCGCACCACCGTCGGCCGCCGCTCTCGAACCACCTCGCCACCCTCCGGCGAGTGACCTCCGCAGCAGCAGCAACCCTCCGGCCACGTCCGGGTGTTCCGTGCCGCCCCGCTCCCCCCGCGGGGCGGAAGGGCGCTCCGCCCGATCCCGTACCATCACGAGAAGGAGACCACCCCATGCTTCGACTCAAGCGTGCCGCCGCCGCGGCGGCCGTGCTGGCCGTTGCGGCGTGCTCCGCCGATTCGAAGTCGCCGCTGGCGCCCGACGTGCCGCGGCCGACCATCTCCGACGCCGCCCACGCGGGCGCCGTTCCCGGCTTCTACTTCCTTCCCCCCATGGTGCAGCAGCCCAGCTATTCGGGGACCTTCGACGCGGCGCTGCAGCCGCGGGTGGAGATCTGCGAGCTGAGCGGCACCACCTGCTCCACCACCATCGCCACCTTCACCTTCGGCACCGGCTCCGGCAACGTGAAGCTGGACGCGGCGGGGCAGCAGTACAGCGTCAACTGGAAGACCAGCGACTACAACCTGGACACCAGCAAGATGTACCGCATCAGCGTGTACCAGGGGAGCTTCCTGCTGGGCTTCGCCGACGTGGACGTGGTGGGTGCGGCCAAGGACCTGAAGAACGTCGACACCAACCAGTACATCGCGCTGCTGGACGACCGCACGCTCCCCATCAAATTCCGCATCGAGACCGGGATCCCCGCGCAGGTGGTGGTGACGCCCGCGTCGGATTCCGTCAACGTGGGAGAGACGAAGCAGTTCACGGCCAGCTGCCTGGACCTGCACGGCAACGCGGTGAGCTGCCCCGCCACTACCTGGAGCAGCTCGAATCCCGCCGTGGCCACGGTGGACGGCACCGGGCTGGCCACGGGCGTGGACGCGGGGACGGTGACGATCACCGCCAGCATCGGCTACGCGCAGGGGACGGCCACGCTGAAGGTGATCCAGCCCGACACCCCGCCGGTGGCCAACGCCGACTCCTTCCAGGCGATCGGCAACGTGACCACTCCCGTGGCGGCGCCCGGCGTGCTGGCCAACGACACCGACGCCGAGACGCCCTCCGGCCTCTCCGTGGTCGCCGGCACGGTGGCGACGGCGAACGGCGGCACCGCGACGCTGGCGGCGGACGGGAGCTTCACCTACCTGAGCGCCGCGGGCTTCACCGGCACCGACTCGTTCACCTACACCGTGACGGACGGCACGCTGACCGCCACGGGCACGGTGACCATGAGCGTGCCGACCCGGGTGTGGTACGTGAGCAACGCCAACGCGTCGGCGGGTGACGGGCGCGACGCGTCGCCGTTCAGCACGCTGGCGGCGGCGGAAGGTCCGTCGGCGGCGGGCGAGACGGTGTTCCTGCTCTACGGCAACGGGACGCCGGCCGGCTACGACGCGGGCTTCTCGTTCAAGAACGGGCAGACGCTGACCGGGCAGGGCGTGGACTCGAACGTGACGGCGGTGGTGAACGGGCAGACGGTGGTGCTGCTGGCCGCCGGGGGCACGCCCACGGTGACCAACGCCGCGGCGGGCGCCACGCTGCGCCTGGCGCAGAACAACACCGCGCAGGGGCTGAACGTGCTGTCCACCGCCGGCGCGGGCGTGGCCGGCAACGGCTTCGGCACCTTCACCGCGCAGGACATGGAGGTGGCGGCCACGGGCGGCCCGTCGCTGGACCTGCAGGGTGGCACGGTGGCGGCGAGCTTCGCCTCGCTGTCGTCGGCCGGCAGCGCGGCCTCGGGGCTCAAGCTGGCGGGGGTGAGCGGGACGCTGGCGGCGCCGGGCGGCGTGATCGCCAGCGCGGCCAGCATCGGCGTGGAGATCACCGGCGGCAACGCGGACGTCAGCTACGGCGGGTCGATCAGCGGCAGCGGCACGCGCGCGGCCTCGATCACCTTCCGCACCGGCGGCACGCTCACGCTTTCGGGTGACATCGCCGACACGAACGGCGGGATCCTGGCGCAGAACAACACGGGTGGGTCGATCGCCTTCAACGGCGGGTCGAAGGTGCTCTCGACCGGCGCCTCGAACGGCGTGACGCTGTCCAGCAACACCGGGTCGACCGTGAGCTTCGGCGGCGGCGGGCTGGCGATCACCACGACGACCGGGACGGGCTTCAGCGCCACCGGCGGCGGCACGGTGAACGTGACCGGCGCGAACAACACCATCGCGGCGGGCGGCGCCACGGCGCTGAGCGTGGTGAACACCACCATCGGCGCCAGCGGGCTCTCCTTCCGCAGCATCTCGGCGGCCGGCGGCTCGAACGGGATCGTGCTGGACAACACGGGCGCCGTGAACGGGCTGCAGGTGACCGGCAGCGGCGCGGCCGGCAGCGGCGGCACCATCGCGAACGTGTCGGGCGCCGACGGCTCCAGCGCCGGGATCGGCGTATACCTGAACGCCACGCGCAACGTGTCGCTGAGCTGGATGCAGATCAACGACGCCTCCAACTTCGCCATCCGCGGCGTGGGCGTGCAGAACTTCACCCTGGCGAGTTCGGTGGTGAGCGGCACCAACGGCACCAGCGCCGCGCTGAACGAGGGGAGCGTCTCGTTCAGCGGGCTCACGGGCTCGGCCACGGTGTCGAATTCCAGCGTGAGCGGCGGGATCACCAACAACGTGCGGGTGGTGAATACCTCGGGCGTGCTGGATCGCCTGACGGTGTCGGGCACCACGGTAGGCGCGAACAGCACGGTGGACGGCGCGGACGGCTTCTTTGCCCAGGCGCAGAACTCGGCGGTGCTGAACCTGACGGTGCAGAACAGCTTCTTCACGGCCGCGCACGGCAACCTGCTCACGCTGGACCTGCAGAACACCTCGTCGTCGGACCTGGTGCTGTCAGGCAACTCGTTCGTGAACGGGAGCCCGTCGATCCTGACGGGTGCCGGCGGCGTGCTGGTGGGGACCAGCGGTTCGGGGGCGAACCCGGTGCTTACGTATGCGATCAGCGGGAACACCTTCCGCGGGGCGGTGGGCGCGGCGCTGTCCATCGTGAAGGGAAGCGGCACCGGCAGCTTCGCAGGCACCGTGTCGTCGAACGTGATCGGCGCCTCCGGCGTGGCGAACTCGGGCTCCACACAGGGGTCGGGGATCGCTCTGACCTCGGTTGGCGGCGGCACGCACACCGTGGCGGTGACCGGCAACCAGATCCGCCAGTACAACAACATGGGTGTGCTGCTGCAGATCGGTGACAACACCCAGGGCGGCAATGGCACGCTCAACGCCACGGTCACCGGGAACACGGTGGCGGAGCCGGGGACCGCCCTGATCGCGAAGAACGGCATCCACCTGAACGCAGGCACCGCGACCAACGACAGCCACCAGGTGTGCCTGGCCCTGTCGGGGAACTCGATCACGGGCTCGGGCTCGGGCGGCGCGGCGGGGACGGACTTCCGCCTGCGCCAGCGGATGCTGACCGCCGTGCGGCTGCCGGGCTACGCGGGTGCGAACAACGACAACGCGGCGGTGACGGCTTTCGTGCAGGCCGCCAACCCGGTCGCTCCCACGGGCCTGGTGCAGAACACCGTCTCGACGGGCGGCGGCGGGTACGTGGGCGGTGCGAGCTGCCCGACGCCGTGATCCACGCGCGGGCTCCGGCTTCCGGGCCGGAGCCCCGCGGGACGGAGAGAGATGAGAAGACCGGGGGTGCCCATGCGCTGGGCACCCCCGGTCTTCTTCGTGTCGTGGCTCCGTCGATTGGCGGCCCGCGCTCAGGTGAACACGGCCTCGTAGCGCATGCCGCCCGCGTCGGGGCCGATGGGGACCAGGAAGCAGTCGAAGGGCTCCAGCGCCTCGCTCTCCACGCGGTAGATCTGCTGCGGGATCACGGCGTCGGGGCGGGCGTGGAAGGTGAGCGAGAAGGGGATGCGCGGGCGGCTCTTGGCCTCCTCGTGACCCCAGGGGCTCACCTCGCTCAGCCGGGTGACCATCTCGTGCCGGTCGTCCACGATCACGCGGAACGGCTTGCCCACGTGCGGCTTGAAGGTGTCTACGGTGAAGGTCTCGAGCATGGTGTGCGGCCGGTGGAGAGGGTGGGGCAGGGAAGGACCGGCGCGGGCCGCGGCCGAGGAGGCCGGGGTGCCGCCCGCGCAGTGGGTGAAAACTCGTCCCCGCGGCGCGCCCGCGCAAGGCTCGGGCGGCGACGCGGACACCGATCGTGGCGTGACCCCGAGCCGCCGGCGCGGCGCGGCCGCGGGTGGAGCGGCGGGCGCCGAAAGCGATGCGGTGTCACCACATGTCGGGATCCGGCCGCTGATCCGCCGACCAGCGGCCGTGCCCGCGAGCCGGTGGAGAAAGCAATTGTGCAGCCGGATGGACGTACAAGGAGCGGGTGCGAAGTGTCGCCCCGGACGATGCGGAGGTGGACGCAGGATTCATGTAAGCCCATGTAATTCAAGCACTTGACAGGTGAGCGAGGCTCAGCGATCATTCAAGTCTTCCACATCGTTCGTCGGGTAAGGGAATCCCCTGGCCACCAGAGAACCGTCCGCCTTCCCGGGAGACATCCTTCCCGGGGATCGTCTCGTTCGTTTCGCTCTTCATCCCCAATCCATCCGTACGGAGATCGCATGAAGCGTTTCACACCGGTGCTGCTCGCGGGCATCCTGGCGCTTGCCGCCTGCTCCGACCGCGCGCCCACCGCCGTCACCGGGCGCGACGCGGCGTCCATCCGCCGCGAGGCGCACGCCACCCCGGGCCAGGACTTCGTCGCCGGGCAGATCATCGTGCGCTTCACCCCGGGCGCCAACCGCAGCGAGGTGGCCGAGGCGCACCGCGCGCACAAGAAGGACGACATGGCGCTGGCGCGCACCGAGATCCTGGAGGTTCCGGTGGGCGAGGAGATGGAGATCGCCGCGCAAATGGCCAGGAACCCGAACGTGGAGTTCGCCGAGCCCGACTGGATCCAGAAGGTGGGGCCCTGCGAGGTGGCCAGCGCGTGCACCCTTCCCGACGGGCAGTTCTTCGTCTACAAGTGGGACCTGCACAACACCGGCACCATCGTGGACCAGGTGCTGGGCTACGGCGCCGTGTCCAGCGGCACCGCCGGCGCCGACACCAAGTGGGCCGAGACCTACGACTACCTGGGCGCCAACTTCCAGGGGTCGGCGGTGATCGCGATCCTGGACACCGGGATCCGCACCACGCACCAGGCGTTCACCGGCAAGATCCTGAAGGGGCAGCGCTTCGTGGTGGACGGGCAGCCGGCCACCAACTACACCGACGACAACGGGCACGGCTCGCACGTGGCGGGGATCGCGGCGGGGCTGGGCACCGCGGCGGTGCCGGGGATGGCGTACGGCGCCAACATCAAGCTGCTGATCGGCAAGGTGTGCAACGCGGCGGGGAGCTGCCCCAGCTCGGCCACGGCCAACGCGATCGTGTGGGCGGCCGACAACGGCGCCAACGTGATCAACATGAGCCTGGGCTCCTTTGGCGGGAACCCCGACGGCACCGGCTCGGCGGCGCAGCAGGCGGCGCTGCAGTACGCGGCCAGCAAGAACGTGCTCCCCGTGTGCGCCACCGGCAACGACGACGGGAAGCCCGAGTACAGCGGCGGCGTGGGGTACCCGGCCCGCTTCGACGAGTGCATGGCGGTGGCGGCCACCAACTGGAACGACGGCAAGGCCAGCTACAGCAACTACGGCCCGCAGACCGAGATCTCGGCCCCCGGCGGCGACGGCAACCCGGCGGGGAACCCGTTCAGCCTGATCCTGGCCCCCAACTACACCTCCAACACGGGGTACGCGTGGAAGGCGGGCACCTCGATGGCCACGCCGCAGGTGGCGGGGCTGGCGGCGCTGCTGTGGGCCACCGGCCTGCACGACGCCAACGCCATCCGCGCGCGCATCAAGGCCACGGCCGACGACCTGGGCGCTCCGGGGATGGACCCGTACTTCGGCGCCGGGCGCATCAACGTGTACCGCGCCATCACCGGCAACAGCACCAAGGCGCCGCCGGTGGTGAACCCGGGCGGGGTGTACACCGGGGCCAAGGGCGTGGCGATCCAGTTCGACGGGAGCGCCTCGTACGACCCCAACGGCAAGGCGGTGACCTTTTCGTGGAGCTTCGGCGACGGCGGGACCAGCACCCAGGTCAAGCCCACGCACGCCTACCTGCGCGCGGGCACCTACACCGTGACCCTGGCGGTGCGTGACGCCAGCGGGCTGGTGACCACGGCGGTCACGCAGGCGATCATCCCCAATGCGGTGCCGGTCGTCTCCGTCTTCGCGGGCGCCACCATCCTGCGGGGCGAGACCTACGCCGCGGCGGGCTCGTTCAGCGACCCGGACCCGGACACGTGGACAGCCACGGTGGACTACGGCGACGGCGGGGGCGCGCAGGCGCTGGCGCTGTCGGCCACGGGCGCGTTCTCGCTGACGCACACCTACGGCGCGGCGGGCGTGTTCACCGCCACCGTGGCGGTGAGCGACAACGACGGCGGCACCGGCACCCGCGGCGCGCAGGTGACGGTGTGGAGCCCGCAGCAGGGGATCCAGGCGCTGGCGCAGCAGGTGAGCGCGCTGGGGCTGAACAACCCGCCGCTGAACCCGCTCACCAACGCCGTCGCCTCGCTGGACCGCGGGAGCACGGGCGCGGCCGCCAACCAGCTGGAGGCGTTCATCAACCAGGTGCAGGCGCTGGTGAACAGCCGCCGCCTGACCACCGCGCAGGGCGATGACCTGACGGCGTTCGCCAACCGCATCCTCCGCAGCATCAACGCCTGACCGGCGGCGCGGTACGTCGAAATCGAGGAGACCCCCGGGGACGGCGTTCCCGGGGGTCTCCTCGTCGTGGGTGGATGGGGCGGGTTCGTTGGATTCGGCGCGAGTTTGCGAGTGAACTCGCGGCTACGACGGCACGCACTCCGCCTGCGCGGATTTCGACCGCGAGTATGCGCATCCCCGTCCGGCCATGGGCATGCCCACGGGTGGAGAAACATTCGTTGATCGCCGGAAATCCTTGACGCGGGCACCCTCCGCACCGCATCCTCCACACGGTCCTCGCATATTCCCGGAGGTGAATGCGCCCGGGCCGCCGCCGGCGTAGATGCACGAGACCGAATCACCCCGTGGTTTCCCGGCCGGAGGATGATCCCCCCGGCCTTCCGTGCAGGACTGCCGCGATCCCCCCGCGGCTCGCCCCGACTCCCCATCCGGACAGGTGCCCCATGCGTCGATGCCTCGTGCTGCTGTGCGCGGTCGCAGTCTCGTTGTGCCTGGTGGCTCCGCGGGCCCGCGCGCAGGCGGGGCAGGTGCGCGGGACCGTGCGCGACGCGAGCGGGCGCCCGCTGGCGGGGGCTACCGTGCGGGTGCAGGGCGCGTCGGGCGGCGCGAGCACGGGCGCGGACGGGCGGTACACGCTCACCGCGCGCGGGCGGGTGACGCTGGTCGCGTCGGCGGACGGGTTCGGCCAGGCCGCGTCGGCGGTGAGCGTGGCGCCGGGCGGAGTGGTGGAGCGCGACTTCGTGCTGGCGGAGCGAAACGTGGCGCTGGAGGCGCTGAACGTGATCGTGGGCTCGCGCGCGCGGCACACGGCCGAGGACGAGCTGGCGGTGCCGGTGGACGTGGTGCCGTCCACCGTGATCCGCGAGCAGGGGACGATCGAGACGGCGGCGATCCTCCAGGCGGTGTCGCCCTCGGTGAACTTCTTCCGGCACAGCGTTTCGGACGCGACCGACATCGTCCGCCCCTTCACCCTGCGCGGGCTGTCGCCGGACGAGACGCTGGTGCTGATCAACGGCAAGCGCTACCACCGCACGGCGCTGGTGCACGTCTACGGCGCCGGGATGGCGGCGGGCTCCAGCGGGGTGGACATGAACACCATCCCCGCCAGCGCCATCGACCGCATCGAGGTGCTGCGCGACGGCGCCGCGGCCCAGTACGGCTCCGACGCCATCGCCGGGGTGGTGAACGTGGTGCTGAAGCACGGCCCCTTCAACCCCGAGCTGAGCATCGAAGCGGGGCGCTACCAGCCCAACGAGTGGGCGCCCGACGGCGAGAGCGTGGACGCGGCGGGGGCGTGGGGGCTGCGCCTGGGCCGCGGCTGGGTGACGCTGATGGGCGAGTTCCGCGACCGCGGCCGCACCAACCGCGCCGGCGCCGACCCCGACGACCAGCTGGCGCCGGGCGACGCGGACGAGACCGACGAGAACGGGAATCTCGTCACCAAGAACAACCCCGTGCCGCAGCCCACCTACCACTGGGGCGACGGGCTCCAGCGCGACTACCTGGGCTTCGTCAACGCGCTGGTGCCGCTGAACGCGGCGGCGACCACGCAGGTGTACGCCTTCGGCGGGTACGGGTGGCGGCACGGGATCGGGAACGGCTACTTCCGCCACGGGATCGACGACCGCAACTGGCCGGAGATCTACCCGTTCGGCTTCCTCCCCGCCTTTTCGCCGCACGTGATCGACGCGAGCGGAAGTGCGGGGGTGCGCGGGCTGGCGGCGGGGTGGCAGTGGGACGCCGGCGCCACCGTGGGCCACAACCTGTTCCGCTACCTCCTTTCCAACACGCTGAACTCCTCGCTGGGCCCGTGCCTGGACACGCCGTGCGCGCCGGGCGCCGACGGCGTGCTGGGCACTGCCGACGACCCCGGCATCCCCAACCAGACGCACTTCGACGCGGGCGCGGTGAAGCTGTGGGAGGCGATCGGGTCACTGGACGTGAACCGCCCGTTCGGCGTCGGCCTCCCCTCTCCCGTGAACGTGGCGGCGGGCGTGCAGTTCCGGCGCGAGA
>Ga0207706_10000521_pt1 | contig 40903 bp, 40 predicted proteins | sample KBSC53metaG_FD_184318 | JGI IMG/M metagenome (GOLD analysis project Ga0207706, IMG submission 184318) | Corn rhizosphere microbial communities from Kellogg Biological Station, Michigan, USA - KBS C5-3 metaG (SPAdes) (version 2) | ecosystem: Host-associated > Plants > Roots > Rhizosphere > Soil ... | reverse complement strand
AATTAATTTAAACTCTTTTTTTCTTCATTGATGCATAACTTAACTACGGTGTAGGTTGAATGAATATCCCTGTTGCAAAAACACCTCACATTGGCTAACGAGATTTCCGATACCATATATTAACCAGCAGGGTTGATTAACCAGAAAACCGTGAAATCAATACGGATAAATTTAAATTAAGTCGGTTAATGCAATAATAATTAATATTCAAAAGACGACTTGATAGTAATACTGTCGAAAACTGTGAATTTATTATCGCAAATTATTTATAAGGCTTTTTTGGGCGGTTAGTTTAAAACACCATTTGCTAACTTCGGCATGGCGTTGGGGCAGCGATGGGGTATGTTTGGAACTGGTAAACTCGTCGCTGCCAGGTAATGTTTTAGTTTTTCTTTATTAATATATATATAAAATTATGAATAAATTTAATAAAGGAAAAACACCTGTTTATAAATTAAAAATATTTAGGAATTGTAAGTCTTATTTAAGAATGACCGCGGCTATCAAATCAATTTCTCAATCAAATAAATCAATATTGATAGGCAGGTACAATTATGAATTTTGGTTAAGATAGACTGGGGCCAAAGTATTATTCAATACAACATAAATGCTTAATAATTAAAATATAAATTAATTGATATATAAAAAATAAATAGGTCTGCTATTTTTTGGACGATGGAATACGTTGATTATTATAAAATTTTAGGTGTAGATAAAACGGCATCTACCGACGATATAAAAAAGGCGTACCGGAAACAGGCGCGCAAGCACCATCCGGACCTGAATCCCAATAACCCCGAGGCCGGTAAGCTTTTTCAGCAAATCAACGAAGCCAACGAAGTGCTGAGTGACCCTGAAAAAAGAAAAAAATATGATCAGTACGGCGCAGACTGGAAACACGGAGAGCGATATGAGGAGGCACGTCGCCAGCAGCAATCGCAGGGACGCTCGTATGGGAATCCTTTCGGGCAGAACCAGGGCGGCCAATATTATTCCTTTGAAGGCGACGACGGTGACTACTCGGATTTTTTTGCATCGATGTTCGGCAGCCATGGAGGCGGCAGAGGCCGGCAGACGCGCTTTAAGGGTCAGGACTACCGGGCTTCAGTTGAACTGAATCTGACTGATATTTTCAAGACCCATAAACAAACGTTTACCATAAACGGAAAAAATATCCGGGTGACCGTTCCTGCCGGTATTGAAGACGGCCAGGAAATCAAGATCTCCGGATATGGCGCGCCGGGCCAGAACGGCGGACCTAACGGGGACCTCTACATTACTTTCACGATCCATAACAATACGGATTTTGTCCGTAAAGGAAATGATTTGTATGCCGAGCAGCCTTTGGATTTATTCAAAGCCGTATTGGGAGGCGAAGAAATGATCAGGACCGTAGAGGGAATGGTCAAGCTAAAAGTTGCTCCGGAGACCCAGAACGGCACGAAAGTCCGGTTAAAAGGTAAAGGGGTCCCTTTTTACAAAAAAGAAGGTGTTTACGGAGACCTCTATGTTACCTATCAGGTACAAATCCCTAAAAACCTTTCAGAGAAAGAAAAGGAATTGTTTAAACAGCTGGCTGAAGAGCATCAAAAGAGATAAATATGGCAGCGCAAAAAATGATATCGGTTGACCAATTATGTATCTTTTACAAGGTCGAAACAACGTTTGTGTATTCGTTAAATGATCATGGCTTAATGGAGTTGAGGAAATCGGGAAAAAGTTACATGGTTGACTTTGAACAGCTTGCCGATTTTGAAAAATTCATTCATCTTCATTATGACCTGGATATCAATATGGAAGGGCTGGAAGCCATCACCCATTTATTGAGCCGGGTGCAGGAACTGCAACGTGAGATTAAAAGATTGAAGAACGAATCTGGCCGGTAAAAACAAATGAAGAACCCGGGCTTATTTACAATGCACATTCCGGTTTGCCACGCTGATAAACCATCTCAATACCCCTATTCTTTATAGAATAGAAAAAAGATAATACAATTTTAAAACATATTTAAGCATAGATCTGACTTATCAACCAATTATACTAACTCGAAATGGGTACGCCCCGATCAACTATTTTATTTTAATGAGGAAAAAACTAAAAAATTATGCTCCGGCCGTAAAAAATGCTGAATTCGAAAGAAAAGATTACGTCATTTATCACGAATTCGCCAGCGGGCAGAACATCGAATTCCCCAAGGACGACTCTTTCGTTTTACTTTTATTTGAAAGCGGCAGCGGCACTCACCGGATCGACGCTGCCGATTATGCGATAAAACCCAGACAAGTTCAAATGGTTTCGCCCGGGCAGGTGCATCACTGGCAATTCGGTCCTGATGTCAAAGGGAAGGAACTCATTATTAACCGGGCCCTAACCGAAACTTTTTCGTCAAAACTGCAATATTCCTTTACCCAATTTATTCAGCATGCCGTATTAAACCTTGATGTAAAAACATTCAAACAGCTCAATTCAGAATTTTCGGCCGTCAAGACGGAATTAAATTCACGCGCTGTATTTACAGAATTGGTTGACGCCAGGTGCCGCCTGATCGCATTAATGGTAACCCTTTGGGCAAAAAATAAATTCGGCGATATTATTGCCTATCATTCAAATCCCTTATCGTATAAATTTCATTCCCTGGTTGAAAGGCATTACCGTACGCAAAAATCAGTTTCCTTTTATGCCAACCAACTTTGCGTCACCTCTAATTATCTGGGTATCATTTGCAGAAAACAATTCCACATGTCTGCGCTTGAAATGATCCAGCAGCGGGTTTTGCTGGAGGCAAAAAGGTTATTACATAGTTCGGGAATGTCGATAAAAGAGATAGCCTTCCACCTCGGATTCAAAAACCTGGTCTATTTCTCTTATTTTTTCAGATCGAAAACAACACTGACGCCAAGTGAATACCGTGATTTGATGCAGCATTGTTAACCGCTTAATTGTGTTAATTATGGAAAGCAGCCGGTTGTTATTTATCCGGCGGCATTCCGCATTAATTTGAAACATTTGAGTATCAAAAAATGTAATAAGCATTTCCGATATTCTTATCACGGATTTCGATATACGCGAACAGACGCTGCTATTGCGCTATTTGATATCATCAGTTAATTTTAACATTATGTTTTAACATTATGAAAAATTTTGATAATTACAATCTGCAAAAGATGAGAGAGCTTAAGGAGGAAATGGCCATTGCTGAAGCTGAAGCAGACAAATATTTCGCGGGAAACGATGCCGCCGAAGCTCGGTTAAATAAAGCGCTGGAGCAAATTCAAACCACCGCGCAGCTATTGCGCAATGGAATAAGCGACAAAAAGAACGCCCATTAACCGTCCATTTTGCAATGTTGTCAGTCTACCGGCAGCTTTCACACCGAACTGACCATTTAAGCATGGTCGATCCTAACTGGTTACCGTTAACCTTGAAAGGCGCCCTCATGGTCACCCGGCAAAATAAAAAGTTCTAGCTCACAACCGGCCAGCCGGTCCCGCAGCATATCCGGGCCGGCTTTTGCTTTTACTACCCGTTTAATTTTTCAGCCTGTCGATTTGCGCTTCAGTTTGCCATAAATATTTTTTTTTAATCTCAGGCCGCGTCAACCTATGGGCAACTTACACACTTATCGATAATATATTCACCGATTTCGATAGTATGGCCCGAAATGCTCATTTGATTATTCTTTAATATTGTAATGAGCTCGTCATCAATGATGTCAAATTATGATTACAACACCGTGCAAGCGCGGAAGCTTATATTTAGGATAAATCCGATCCTAGGGATGCATTGGACCATCGTGACGCCGTTCGGGAGCGTCCGGATTTTTGCCCCAATAAAGGCTGCAGGTTTGTCGCTGTAATAGAAAATTTAGTAGTAACTTAATTAACCAAAGGCATTGATAATTTATTAAAATTATGAATTTAGGAAATTTCACCGTGAAAGCGTCGGAGGCCGTTCAAGAGGCACAACAGCTTGCCTTTAACGCCCAAAACCCCAGTATTGAAACCGCTCATATTCTGGAAGCGCTGGTTGACCAGGAAGATTCAACGGTTGACTTTTTATTAAAAAAGAATAACGTTACCCTCAATCTGCTGAAAACAAAACTCGCGGAGATGATCTCCCGGCTGCCTAAGGTCAGCGGGGATCCTGCACAAAATATCAGCAAAGATGCCAATAATACTGTTCTTCGGGCGGGGGCGTCCATAAAAGAGTTCCATGACGAATTTGTCACGCCCGAGGTTCTGCTGCTGGCCATCTTAAAGGGCAATGATGATAGCGCAAAGCTCCTGAAAGACGTCGGTCTGACCGAAAAAGGATTGATCAGCGCCATTAAAGAACTGCGTAAGGGAGGTGCTGTCACGTCTCAAACGGCATCGCAGGAATTCAATGCATTAAAAAAATATGCAAAGGATTTGAATGATTTGGCGCGTCAGGGGAAATTGGACCCGGTAATAGGGAGAGATGAAGAAATTCGCCGGACGTTACACATTTTGAGTCGCCGTTCAAAAAACAACCCGATACTGGTCGGGGAGCCCGGGGTTGGTAAGACAGCTATTGTGGAAGGCCTTGCTCATCGCATCATCAACGGTGATGTTCCGGAAAACCTTAAATCAAAAATCATCTATGCGCTGGATATGGGTTTGCTGATCGCAGGCGCAAAATACAAAGGCGAATTTGAAGAGCGATTAAAGGCCGTTATCAATGAAGTGTCGGGCAGTGAAGGGGAGATTATTTTATTTATCGATGAGATACATACCCTGGTGGGTGCCGGCGGAGGCGAGGGAGCCATGGATGCAGCAAACATATTAAAGCCGGCACTGGCCCGCGGCGAACTCAGGGCCGTCGGAGCAACCACGCTGAATGAATACCAGAAATTCTTTGAGAAAGATAAGGCGCTTGAGCGGAGGTTTCAAAAGGTGATGGTAGATGAACCATCCGTGGAGGATGCTATTTCTATATTGAGAGGGTTAAAAGACAAATATGAGGCCCATCACCATGTGCGCATCAAAGACGATGCAATTATTGCAGCGGTTGAGCTTTCGTCAAGATACATTTCAGATCGTTATCTACCAGACAAAGCCATCGACCTCATCGATGAAAGTGCTGCCAAACTTAAACTCGAAATGAACTCCATGCCGGAAGAGTTGGACAGGCTTAACCGCCACATCAGACAGTTGGAGATAGAAAGGGAGGCCATCAAGCGGGACAAAGATGAAAAGAAACTACACCGCCTTGCTGCTGACCTGGCTAATCTAAATGTGGAACGGGACGCCTTGAAGTCTAAATGGCAGGAAGAAAAAGGGCTGGTGGATAAGATACAGACCGGGAAATCGCGTATCGAAAATTATAAAATCGAGGCCGAGCAGGCTGAACGCAACGGGGACTATGGCAAAGTGGCGGAGATCAGGTATGGCAAAATCAAAGACGAAGAAGCAAACATCGAAAAGTACACAAAGGAACTGCACGAAAATTCCGAGCAGCGACTGCTGAAAGAGGAAGTCGATGCCGAGGATATTGCTGAAAGCGTAGCCAAAGCCACAGGCATTCCACTTAGTAAGATGCTGCAAAGCGACAAGGAAAAACTGATGCGCCTGGAAGATCACTTACACCGCCGGGTAATCGGGCAGGAAGAAGCGATCACTGCTGTTGCCAATGCCATACGCCGCAGCCGTGCGGGACTTAGCGACCCTAAAAAACCCATTGGTTCATTTATCTTCCTGGGTACTACAGGTGTAGGCAAAACCGAACTCGCTAAGGCTTTGGCTGAATATCTCTTCGATGATGAAAGTATGATGACCAGAATTGACATGAGCGAGTATCAGGAAAAACACAGCGTCAGCCGCCTGGTAGGCGCTCCTCCGGGTTATGTGGGTTACGAAGAAGGCGGCCAGCTTACAGAAGCTGTCAGACGCAAACCTTATAGCGTAGTGCTCCTGGATGAAATAGAAAAGGCCAATCCGGATGTATGGAACATTTTGCTGCAGGTGTTGGACGATGGGCGGCTCACTGACAATAAGGGCCGGGTGGTGAATTTTAAGAATACAATTATTGTCATGACAACCAATATCGGCAGTCATTTGATTCAGGAGGCATTTGAAGGCGTGACTGAAAAAAACATAGACCAGGCAGCCGAAAAAGCGAAGGAAGAGGTAATGACCCTGTTGAAACAAACCATTCGCCCGGAATTTCTGAACCGCGTCGACGAGATCATCATGTTCCATCCTTTGTTAAGGAGAGATATTTCCAGTATCTTAAAAATTCAGTTGAAGCAATTGGAAAACATGTTGAAGCCGAGTGGTATCAAATTAGAATTTACGAAGGACGCGCTGGGGTTCCTCTCAGAGCAGGGTTATGACCCACAGTTTGGCGCGCGTCCGTTGAAACGGTTAATTCAAAGAGAGATCGTCAATGAGCTTAGCAAGAAAATCATCAACGGTGATGTCAACCGTGATTATCCGATATTGGTTGACGCACACGATAATAAGGTGATCTTTAAAAATGAAGCACCGGAAAAGTCAGCAAAAAAAAGCTCCCAAAAAGATAGTGTTAGCCAATAAACCGATGAATGAACGAATTGTGTTTCCGGGCCGAATACCGCGTTCGATTACTTTGCACACGCTAAAACGTTAATTCTATGAGTATTCTACGTCAAACCAGTGGTATTATCCGCAACACATTTATCAATGGCATCATATTTCTGATTCCGCTTGTCGCACTTGGCTGGGTTTTCAGCGGGGCGATAAGTGGAATTCTGACGTTTGTCGGTACAGCACAAAAAAATCCGTGGGTAGATAAACATGGCGGCTTGCTGCTGCTCCTTCCTCTTGTCATTGTATTACTGCTGGCTTTCATTTTTGCGCTAGGGATTTTGGTTCATATCGCGCTGCTCAGCCGCGCGAAAAACTGGATTGAACACCAGGTTCTGGATCTGATGCCGGGTTATGACTTTCTGAAATCTATGATGGAGGAAAAACTGCACGTTAAGCAAAATGATGGGTTGCCCGTACTGGTTCAGTGGGCGGAATCCCGGCAATTAGGTATTTTGGTTCAGGAAATGGCAGATCACAATGTCGTGTTTTTCCCAAACAGCACTATTTTCGGCGGTGGCGCGATTCATATTGTAAAGGCGGAACAAGTTACCAGGCTTCCCATTACGCTTACTGATCTGGACAATCTTCTGATCAGGTCAGGCGGCGGTTTGCTCGATTCAATAGAAGCTAGTAAACTGGAGAGTTGAAAATCTATCACCACGGAAAATTATTTTCGTTTTCCTACAGCAGCAGCCTGGACGCAGGCCCCTTATTTAGGCTGGGCATTATCCTGGCCGCCGGGGCGAATGATCATCCGGAAATACCGGTCTTTAGTAAAATATGCGCCCATCCAGTTATAAAGCGTCCTTAATTTGTTGTGAAAGCTAAGTAAAGACATCACATGTATGAACAGCCAGATTAACCAGGCAATAATACCATCAAAAAACAATTTCGGTTTATTGAGGTCGGCAACTGCTTTATGACTGCCGATGATGGCCATGGCGCCTTTATCATTATATCGAAAGGGTTTCCAGTTTGCTTCCGGAGACAACCCCAGCTTAAGATTGCCGGCTAAACATCTTGCCTGCTGTATGGCAACTTGTGCCAACTGTGGGTGTCCATTGGGAAACGCAGGATCTGTAGTTTGAATACAAGTGTCACCAAGCGCAAAAATATTTTCGTATCCTTCAATCCGGTTAAACGCGTCTACCTGCATACGCCTTCCCCTACCATAAACCTCTTGCCGAATCCCTTCAAATGTCTTTGCGGTTACGCCCGCCGTCCAGATCAGCGTCGCCGTTGTTATGGTCGTACCATCGGAAAGCGTGACGACATTGTTTATGAAATCGCTTACCCCTACCCCAAGTTTGATGATCACCCCCATTTTCCTCAGAGTTTCGTACGAATATTTCTGAGCCTTTTCAGACATTGGCCCCAAAACTGCTTCTGTTCTGTCAATCAGGTAAATGGCCCCTGCATTCGTTCCCGAAAGTTCCGGATAATCTTTTAAGATGATATTTTTACGCATTTCTGCGAACATTCCGGAAAGTTCTACCCCTGTCGGACCTGCGCCGGCGACAACGATGGTAACAAGTTTCTTTATCACATCTTTATTTTCGCTTCGGCTGGCTTCCTCGAGACGGCTTAAAAGGGTATTTCGCATAGATAACGCATCGCTCAAGGTTTTCATCGGCAAAGCGTTTCGCCTGACATTCTCCAATCCAAAGAAATTACTTTCAGCACCCGTGGCGAGAATGAGATAATCATAGCTGACCTCGCCGTTTGATAAACGTATCCTATTTTGTGACGGCAATATTTCAATGAGGTCTCCCATCCTGAAATGCACGTTATACATTTTTCTTAAAAAGCGGCGGAAAGGGTAACTGATGCTGGAAGGTTCTAGAAATCCGGTGGCGACCTGGTATAGTAAAGGCGGGAAAAAATTATAATTATTCTTATCCACCAGGGTGATGCTAAACCCGCTCACGTTCTGAAGCTGCATCACTGCATTGACTCCTGCAAAGCCACCGCCGACAACCACAATTTTCTTCATAGACACTGATATCGATTATGCACTCTAATCATTAGGTAACGTTTTAACGGGTAGTAATATGGCCTAATACGCAAGCCCGGCATTAAATTGAATGTATTAAGCAAATGTCAATTTCAATCCCTGCATAATCATTTGCGTACCAATTATTGTTAAAATTAATCCCATTATCTTTCCGATCACCGTAATCAGGTTCGCTCCTAGTTTTTGTATGATAAACTGACTTGAAGCAAAAGTCAGATAATTCAAAAAGGCGATCCCGGCAAAAACAATCACAACCATGCAAACACGGATAAAGTCTGCATGCGTGGCATCATTCATAGCGGTCACAATCGTGCCGGGACCCGCAAGAATAGGAATACCAAGCGGAGATATCGCTATGTTATCAGCGTCCCCCGCATTATTGGCGCTGTGTATCTTTGACTGCTGAGACATCAGCATTTCAAATCCCACATAAAAGATCAGCACACCACCTGCTATTTTGAATGCCGGTATAGTGATTCCAAAGAGGTCGAAAATATATTTACCGGCGACCGTAAATATGCAGACGATTAAAAATGCAGTTATTGTGGCTCTCCTTGCGATAACATTTCTTGAGATCTGATCTTGATTTTGTACGAGGCTCAGGAAGACTGGGGCGTTTGCTATAGGATTCATGATTGCAAAGAAGCCCGTAAATACGGTTAAGGCAAAAGTGACCAGGTCTTTCATTGTCGTTTTTTTAGAATAAATAGTTAAATCAGCCGTCTGTTCATATTCAAATTTAGCACATGCTGATAATTGCTTTGCGCTGATATTAAGTTAAATATAAAATTCAATATTCTTTTCACCGTTTTTGACACTGATGGTTCAATTTCATTTTTACTGTATTGATTAATATTGTAAGTACACTGGCATGCACACCGAAGGTGGTATTTGCCAGATTAATTGCACGGACCGATACCTCTGGGGTGTTACCTGGCGATAAAAATATTATGACCCGTTACTAGCGAATTAATCGTAAATCGAAAATAAAGCTGATAGATTATGGGACATGAGCAATTAGACCCTTACATGACCGGGTAATTTAAAATACCCCATATCATTTTGGCCCCGGACGGCGGGCAAATTGCATGCCCCCAAACATGCAAGCCCGCCGGTGCCGGACATACAGAAAAGTTTTTAGGGTGCCGAACGCGATAATGCCATTACATTTTTTTTAGAAAAAAATAGGTATTGGGCATTGTAAATGCGTCCTGCCTGATTATATGCTCGCATTATCTTCCCATGTTCATAAGCGTAAAGTAAACTGTTTATCTTTAAATCACTTAAGAACCCCGGCGGTTAGGCGACCGTTAATATTTAAATGTTAAACTTATGAAAGCTATGCTCATTTTTGTTTCTAGTTTAGATGGTAAAACCACCCGATGGGATGACCCTATTGTGAAGAAATGGACCTCAGCTCAGGACAAAAGTTACTTCCAGCAAACATGGGATAACGCACCATTAATCGTGATCGGCAGCGGTACTTTTGACGTTGACCCGATAAAACCTTCTGACAAGCATTTGCTGGTTGTTATGACAAGCCACCCGGAAAAATATCAATCTTATAAAGTTGATGGTCAATTGGAATTTACCGATGCCTCGCCTGCCGAGATTTTCAACCGGTACAAGAAAGCCCGATACCAGCAAATGTTAGTCGCAGGCGGTGCTCATGTAGCCACATCTTTTATAAAAGCAAAATTGATAGATGAGCTTTGGCTGACACTGGAGCCGAAAATATTTGGATATGGCAGTAACCTGGTAGCAGAGGAAAAACTGGACATCGAATTGAAACTATTAAGTTCAGAAAAAGTTAACGTGCGGGGAACGCTGATCAACAAATATATGATCATAAAATGATCAACACTGCCAATGGCAAACGACAAAACAAGACTCCCCAAAAATCATTTAATTCAAAAGAACGTTTTGGATTGAATAATAAAACTTCAAAACAATAAAGTCATGGAAAACAAAAACACATCCAATCCGCTTGAACATACGGCTAATGTCAAAAAGGAGTTTACCTTGCTTATTAATCATTTGCGGGGAGACGTTTCAAAAAATGAACGAACCTGCTGCCAAGGCGCTTTTGAGGTTTCTGCTGAAGTACTTACCGGCCTGAAAAAAGCCTTTACAGATTACGAAAAAAAGAACGAAGCTGCCTGGAATAGCAAATATAAAATGTTATAAAAAAGCAATGTATTGGAACGCGGCTGAATGCAGTCCATAAAAGTCAAGATGTTTAGCGATAAACATGGACATTCCGGAACCATTGACCACCTCGCTCAGGAATAGCAAACAGTTAAATTCCGCAGCTCTTTGACCACATTGATTTATTGATTATTAATTCCGATTTTCTAATTTCCTATACAACTCGGTGCTCCAAAGCGCACGGAACAGTTTACTTTTCGGAATGTCCAATAAAATACTAGTCTGGACTAATAGGGAGCTAGAAGGTTGACTTGTGGAAATATGAATCTATATTTCGATTTTTTTATTGGTTTTCATTTATGGGAAAAGTTTGTACTTTTCGAAAATCTACTTTACTCATGGGTTTTCAATTTTTTACAACCGGGCGGCAAAAACTCATAAATGTAGTTAAAGGGCTATATTTAAAACATTATTTTAAAAAATCCAACTAGTCATTCCGTGCAACAAAGACATTTGGACCGCCATAAATATTAAGGTGATTTATTTTTTGGTAAACAATAGCAAAATTATAACAAACAATATATAAATACCATTAATACCGCATGCTTTTAAAAACCATCTTGTTACTACTCTTGTTTACCACTATAAGTTCTAAATCATTTTGCCAAAAATCAATTATTTGTACAAGAGATATAACTAATTTCTGGACAGCGTTCGATACACTGAAAAATATTAATGATACGTCCCATCAAAATAAATCTATAAAAAGAATTTACTTTGACAGAGCTTCCGACGGTTTGATGGAATTTATTAAGGTAAGACACTGGACACCGGAAAAGTATCGGATAAGCATAACGAGTTATGGCAATTTTTGGAAAACCGTAAGGCCGAGAACTGTAAATTTAAGTAATGACAGCATTCTAATTCTACGCATGCTCAAAAGGTACAAACATTTGTACAAAGATTTCAAAACGCCAGAAATATATTTCGTCATCAGTCCGATTTCCACAGGAGGCACTACCACCCAAAATCATGTGCTTATTGGTACTGAGATTTCCTGCGGAGATAGCACAGTTAATGCAACCGGCCTCAATCTATTTTTAAGAGATTTTTATAAAACCAATAAGGGGGTAGTTGACCTTGTTGCACATGAATTAACCCATACACAACAAAAAGGCGGGGATATGGAAGACAAAAGAAACTCTAATTTATTAGGCTTTTGTATCGCTGAGGGAATGTGTGATTTTATAGCGGAGCTACTACTTCAACGCAAAATAAACAGACCCTATATTATTTATGGGGAAAAAAATGAAAGAAAAATCTGGTATGATTTCCAAAAGGAAATGCTGAGTAAAAATATTTCAGGTTGGTTATACAATGGCGGTACCAGGCAAAATAATGATGCAGACCTGGGGTATTTTGTTGGCTACGCTATCTGCAAATCCTATTATCAACATGCAAGGAACAAAAGGAAGGCCCTAAAGGAAATCATTTCGCTTGATCTGGAGGATTCCAAAACTGTTTCGAAATTTCTTGATACATCACTATATGGCAAACAATTTGAATAAAATGAACGTGCAGTGGCTTAGCAGGCGGACCAATCAATTTGAAATATATATTATCGCCAACTGTATTTTTAGGAGTACCTTTAACAAGTCATATATGCCAATCCGCTCCCCAATATCATCTATTGATAGGATATGGTAATACAATGTTCATACCACAGCTGTACCGATATGGGCTTATATGTATTTATACGGACAACCAAATAATGTCAGCGAGTTGTATAAAACCACTAAAAAAACCAATACAACTCATTGATAATCAGTTCACAACCCTAAGATCGGCAGTTCGATCCTGCTCCCCGCTACCACATTATCAGGCAGTTACAAGGATTTGTAACTGCCTTTGTTTTTTATCTGTACATTATTTCCCTGCCAGGTTCAGGCAAACTACTGCCTCTGAAGTATAAAATTGGAACGTAAAACTTTCCTGCAAATAAAGATTCACATAATCATCTGTGTGCGTAAGATAACCGATAGAAAAATCCTGGCCGATGCTCAACTCAAAGTCACCACCACGAGTGGAAAAAACAAAACCGCCTTGAATGGCCGGCGCCCAGATGATTTCTCCGTCCACTAATTGACGAATGTGATGCAGCACGGGATAACCTTCGTCACTGCCGCCGCTAGCAGCGGTGTAAGCATCTGCTCCCAACACCAAGGCATAGGGGCCGTTCACACCGGCAAGCCTGAGTGTATTTACGGCCTGTGCAACCGTGTCGGAATAATTTTTTATGCTGTCGGGGAGTGTGAGCGCTGCGTTGCTGCTGCTTTCGCGGATGCCTTTTATGCTGGCTGCAGCATATCCTTCGAATACAGCCCGGTCTTCGGCAAAGGCGATTTTACGGGCAGCATCTTTGAGGGGCTGCCAGTCCGAGTCCTGCGAACCGCGCTCCACGTCGTCGATAGCCTGGCGCGTAAGGCCAAATGGAACACGAAATTCAACGATTGGGTTTACCTGGCGCAGCGAAGCCTGTATTTCATCGCCGGGGGAATCTATGGCAAGAATATGCCCTGTGCCAGCTGCGGACAGGTCGAAACCTTTGGGCTCCGTCACATCAACTATATGCCTTGCTGCCAAATAGCGTTTAAGGGTGCGCGATGCTTCCTGCTCGATCTGATTCCACGCCGCTTCGGATATAGGCGCAAGTTTGCGGTGTAAATTGTTCATGTTTTTCTCTTTATTTTTTTAATGAACCTATACCAAGCGAACCATCGTTCGTTTGCGTTTCGGCTATCTCTTTATCTTTGGTGATGACAGCGGCGGTATCCGCAGCCTGTGCGTCAGAGCCGCCCGAAGAAAAACTATCCAGCATATCCAGCGTGGGTACAAAAAAGAGGCTTCCTGTTATGGCAGTACTAAAGTCCAGCAGCCGGTCGTAATTACCGGTCGGATTGCCAATAAACATACTGATGAGCATGTTGTTTACTGTGCTGAAAGTGCTTGCATAAGCAATAAAATAGGTACCCATTTCATTCGTCGCTATATTTCCGAAGGGCATATTATCGCGAATGATCTTAAAATCATCGCCTATATTGGCCACCGCGGAATGCGAGTTTTGCGGCTTGACATCGTCGGGCATTTCGACATCGCTCTGCTTGTACCTTCCAAAAACTTTTTCCTGTTCCACGACCGGCAAAGCCCTAAAACTATCCAGGTCATGGATATATTTTTGCACGAAAACGTAACTGCCACCTTTGTAAGCAGGATCGTCATCGTTTACCAGCCCAAAATAGGCCCGTTCATCGCCTTCGGGATTTTCCGTGCCATCTACAAATCCCAAGATCGACCGTCCGTCCCAGTACCGGAAGCCATGCACTTCTTCCACGCAATCGGCCACAGGCTGCAGTACATTTGTTATAGCCGATGCCATGTCATAGCAAATGCTACGGTCGCTTCCGCGCAAATGAAAATGCAGGTCGCCCTTAGTCGCAACAGCGGTATGTTTTTCTCCAATCACCGGAAGAAAGTTGTTTAGTTCTTTGGGAAGCGGCTCGGGAAGGTCCAACAGGGTCCATGCATCATGCCCGATTCCCATCACACAACTTGCACCCGTATCAGGAAAACGGATATAGCCGGAATGGTTCAAATTGATGACGAGCGCACAAACACGCCGGAAAGCTTCGTTCACAACCATATTTTCTTTAAAGTTCCAAACTAAGAAAATAGTGTTAGTGCCATGATAGTCTAATACGCTCTGTGGCCCTTGTTTCATACTAGCATTTATGTGTAGGATTGGGATATGTTTTTCGTAAAATACGCCCTCATCTCAAGATAGCTGTTATTTTTCAAAGATTTATCCGGCATTTAATGGATAAATGTAGCAACATCTGCATTGTTATTCAAACTACGACGGTATCGAAAACGGTGACAGTAGTATAGAAGTCAATGCATAATTCTTAAAAACAAAAACGCAAATATTAAATTTATATAAGGTTCAACTTATTTTTTCGACCAACATCCATCCAAGTTAAACCCAAAAACAATCAAATAAAAGGCCTTAAATAATTAAATTTATAATTATTTCCGTGAAGGCCATTTTTTTAATAAGAATCTGATGAATGAACATCATTTCAGGTTGGCATTTTTATTTAAAGGCTGTATCAGGCGATAACGATCCTACGAATAAAAAAAACATTTCAGTTTAAATTAATTGAAAAGGATTAGTGCGCAGGTATCTTATCTTGAATCGTAGAATTTATAAGGAGGGGTTAAAATGAATAAGCCAAAAGCTACTTCCGGCGCTCAACGCATTGTCGTCAGTGAAAATGGCCCGTATGTGGTCTACGGGAACGTACCATTACTCATTCAGGAAATTGTTCCTAATGAACAGGACGAATCATGGGACTGGAGAAAAGGTGAAAAATTCAAAACTGCCAGCGTCTATGAACTATGCAGGTGCGGTCACTCTGCCAACAAGCCATTTTGCGACGGAAGTCATCAGCGATTTGGCTTTGATGGCAAAGAAACGGCTAGCCGTGTTCCCTACGCCCAGCAGGCCGAAAACTTCGACGGGCAAACACTCTTTTTAAGCGATCAGCAAAATCTGTGTGCCTTCGCCCGGTTTTGTGATCCTGCCGGCCAGATATGGAACCTGATTGAACAAACAGATAATCCAGAGGCCCGCAGGATGGTGATCAGAGAAGCCATGCATTGTCCGTCAGGGCGTCTTACCGTACATGACAGGCAAACGCGGAAAGAAATCGAAGAACCGCTTGAGCCTGCGATTGGTGTAGTCGAAGACATCGCCCTCGGCTGCAGCGGGCCGCTCTGGGTGCAGGGAAGAATTGATATTGAATCGGCCCACGGTTGGAATTATGAAATACGAAACAGAGTGACACTCTGCCGATGTGGCGCCTCGGAAAACAAACCCTTTTGTAACGGCAGCCATGCCAGCATTAAATTTAATGATGGTTTCGTCAGGGACCGGTCTGGTGGATAAAACAGCTTTAAAAAAAATTCAACACAACAAAAAACAGTCGATAATGATTCACTTGACAGCAATTGGTCTTTCATTCGGGGATACAGGTTTGCGTTATTTTAAATCTGGTTTATCCATCGATTGTATTAATTTCTAAAACGGAGTCCGGCAAAACCCAATCAATCATTTCATTTGGATGGGAAAAACCCGGAACCGATGTTCTGACATCCAAAAATTAAAAGTTTGAAAGACAACGATTACGTTATTTATCATGAGTTCGATAGCCTGACAAACATTCAATTCCCAAAAGGTGATTCGTTTGTACTGCTTTTATTTGAAGCAGGCAGCGGCACCCGCCGGATCGATGCGGCCGACTACGCGATAAAACCCAGGCAGGTTCAAATGATTTCTCCGGGACAGGTCCATCATTGGCAATTCGGCCCTGATATCAAAGGGAAGCAACTTATTATAAACAGGGCTCTGACCGAAACCTTTTCATCAAACTTACAATATACCTTTATGCAATTTATCAAGCATGGTGTATTGAACCTCGATGCAAAAACGTTCAAGCAGCTAAATATGGAATTTTCGGCTATTAAAACGGAATTAGATTCCCATGCCGTTTTAACTGAATTAATTGACGCCAGATGTCACCTTATCGTGCTTACCATCATTTTGTGGGCGAAGGACAAATTTGGGGATGTACTCGCCGATCATTCCAATCCCCTGTCTTATAAATTCCATTCTTTGGTCGAAAAACATTACCAAACGCAAAAATCAGTTTCCTTTTATGCCAATCAACTCTGCATCACTTCGAACTACCTGGGCATCATTTGCAGAAAGCAATTCCAAATGTCGGCACTTGAAGTCATCCAGGAGAGGGTTTTAATGGAGGCTAAATGGCTACTGCACAGTTCTGAAATGTCGATAAAAGAGATAGCTTTCCATCTGGGATTCAAAAACCTGGTCTATTTCTCTTATTTTTTTAAGGCCAAAACTAAACTTACACCAAGTGAGTACAGTGCATTGATGCAAGATTATTGACAACAAGAATGGTCATGGACATCCCAGCAATGTTTATAATTTTGTGTGATTGAAGTACATTTCATTCCCTGTATGAAGCCAGTCGCTTTAGCCTGAATGCCAGCACTACCCTGAAAACGCCAGCTGCAATAAATGATAGCGATGTCCATAAAATAATGTTTAGCACCCCGAACGCCGGAACCGCCAGTACCATGCCCGCAAATAACAAGATGATAATGCCTAAAGCTAACAGTACTCCCCAATTGGATTCATCGTATGATTTCAGGTCAATGGCAAACCCGATAGCGGAAAATCCTTTAAATAATAGCCAGAATCCGAGAATAAAGGGAAGCACCGACATCGTTAGTAATGGATAAGCTAACAGGTAAACACCTATAACAATATCCAACAATCCGCCGATGAGCGTCCACCCCCACCCTTCCATTGATTTTCTTGACATGACCGAAAAAATCACCTCCATAATGCCGGTCACGAATATGTTGATCGCGAAAAGAAAACTCAGCGAAACATACGCAGTCGCCGGCGACAATGATATCCATATACCGGTGACGATCAAAATCAGGCCGACTAACAAGAAAATCCACCAGTGGTTGATGCTTTCTTTTATTGTTCTTGAAATCACTTGTGTCATGGTTTAAAGAATTTGTGATAACCAAAATTTAAATCCAGTTTTTAATCAGAATCATATGTGGTTGCGATAGAAAAGCTACTCAATAATAAAAAGAATAGAGGTAAAAAAACAGGGTATCAATATCGTAATTGGTGAAAAAAATATTGTATTTTATCTAAAATCAAACAATTACAATCCTTCTCGCTTTCTTTCGAAGAATTGCAATTCCAAATAATGTAGAACGGCCGTATAAACGTCTTATCAACAATGCAGTAAAAGACCGTTTCATTATCATGTAGGGACGATTATTAGTTAGGATTGATGATTACAGGCTGGAAATGAGCTGTGTATTTTCAGTTATTTTTATTTAGATTTAACTGTAAGACAATTAGCTACTTATGTAATCCATCTGTTATGGTCATATGAAATAAACGCTCGCACTTTTAAAGGTTACCTAAAGAATTTAATTAAATCAAAAACTTATGCACCATGAAAGCGGTAAGAATTCATCAGTATGGAAAGGCAACTGAATTGAAATATGAGGATGCACCAATGCCGGCTTTAGGTGCAACTGATGTTTTAGTAAAAACAGTTGCCACTTCCGTTAATCCAGTCGATTGGAAAATAAGGGAAGGTTATTTGAAAACAATGATCAACTACACCATGCCTTTAATTTTAGGCCTGGACGTTTCGGGCGTGGTCGAGGCAGTTGGAAAGGATGTATCCAGATTCAAAGTTGGAGATGCCGTATATTCCCGGCCCGCTACCAACCGAAATGGCACTTATGCAGAATTTGTTGCAATAAATGAAAAGGAAATTTCGCGCAAACCCAATACCATTTCGCATGTGGAAGCGGCATCTCTTCCGCTTGTTGGTATTACTGCATGGGAGGGGCTGATCACTCATGCAAAACTGTCTGCCGGTCAAAAGGTATTGATACACGGGGGATCCGGAGGTGTGGGAACGCTCGCCATTCAATTGGCCAAATCGAAAGGAGCCTTTGTTATTACAACAACTTCTTCAAAAAATGAAGCTTTGGTAAAAGCGTTAGGTGCAGATGAAGTAATCGACTATAAAACCCAGGCGTTTGAAACACTAGTGAAAAATATTGACGTGGTTTTTGATACTATCGGAGGTAAAACGCAGGAATTATCGTGGCAGGTTCTAAAAGAGGGTGGCATATTGGTATCTACAGTAGGTCAACCATCCGAAGCACTTGCGACTAAATTTAAAGCCAGGGGAGTTTTCTTTTTTATAGGGCCAAACGCAGAAATCCTGGATAACCTCGCGAAACTCGTCGAGGCTGGAAAAATCAGACCCGTAATTGGAGCCGAATTTGCACTTGCCGACATCGCCAAAGCACATGCACTCAGCGAATCCGGCCGGGCTATTGGCAAGATTGCTTTATACGTGGGCCAACCATAACTACTTGATAGTTATACTTTTCCTGTATGAACTAAATTGTATGCTATCTTGTATGTGGGTATTGAAATATCGGTAGCGTCAAATTCCCACGTGCCGTCCTGTATTGTTCCGTTTTTATACAAATTTTCAATTTCTTCACGCCTATTAGGATCAATAACTCGGCTGGTGTCCAGACGTTCGTTTAACAAATTTATATTGATTGTCTGGCTCTTTTCTTTTTTGTCAGCGTAAAATTCTAATCCGAAAACATTAAAAGGTTTTTGTTTAATGAAGGATATCAAAATAAATATTAAAAATAAGATTACGATTAAAAATGCTATTGTAAACAATATTATAAATATCCATGTCGGAATTTGATTAATATCAATATCCTTGTGTTTAATTCCCATTGTTCAATAATGTATTAATAAAGGCTTCACTAATTTTTATACCGGTTTGTAGTTCCAGCCAAAGCCATTGACCATTGGGATTATTCTCGATAAAGAAAATTTCACCGTTCTTAGACCTAACGAAATCAAATGATGAGTATATCAGTTTTTGATGTTGCATGTATTTCATGATTTGCTTTAATAATATAGAAAACGTAAAGTATTACCTTAATAATGACAATCTGCCAACTGCAATGAACTGGCTTGCTCATATTTTGCCATGAGATGAAACAACACTATATCCCTAAATGCTATCTGAATGAATTCATTGGATCTGATGGAAAACTGGCCACGGTCGATTATGATTTAATAAAAAAGGGAAGAAATCCGTGTATTTTGTTAAAAACACCTACCCAGATAGGATATGAAATAGACTTTTACACGCTAGACGTGGAATTGCCTGGACCTTATCAGCAATTGCGAACGCTGAAGCCTTATCCAATAGAGCAAGATATATTCTGGCGTTATGAAAAAGACTACCCGGCGATTTTGGAACAGATAAGAAACAGGCGACCACTAATCCGCAAGCAAGCAGAATTATTTATTTATGCTTTAATATCTATGAAGTTAAGGAATAAATTTATCCTTAATCTGGCAACGCAAAAGGGCCTATTGAAAAGGGTCATCGAACAGGATAAAGAAGATATAATCGATAAATCGATGGCACTTTTTCCAGACTTAACCAGAGAAGAAAAGCTAAATACGATAAAATCTGTCGAAGATAAAATCATTAAAAATGATGATTTTGTAAAAGGTGCCAATTTAGTCGCGCTTATACAAAGAGAAACAAAAAGGGACGGAGTGATTTTTGATATCGCTTCCAAGCTATTTAATTGTGAGTGGAAGATCGTGGAAACAAACTTTAAATCTATGTTTATCACCTCAGATAATCCGGGCTTTTGTCTTGATAGTCACTCTTTGCCCTTTAATACAAAATTTGCAGACTGTACTTTTATATTTCCGCTTACACCCGCTTTTTGTTTGATGATCAGCGATAAAAAGAGAGACTTTGACATAAAAGGGGATTCGTTGTTTAAATCAATCAAATAGCTGATAACGACACGATAACCAAAATCAATGCCTGTTCAAAATTATTTTGCAACCGGTATGTGCTTGCACAGACGATAGGAACTTTAAAAAAACTGGAAGAACTGAGCCATTCCACACACCATCCCATTTTCACCGCTTAGGCACCAAAAGCGAAAGGCGGATAAAACGTCAAGGGCGAAGCACCGCTGAAGAACAAATTAATGGGCTGCGCTTGTATACCCTTGACCTTTTATTCCGCCGGTCGGTAACTTTGCCGGATACGGTGAAATGGGATATCGTAATATCAGGGAAAGGGCAGGTGTGTTATGAGCATAGCGAATTTCACTCCTGCCGTGCGGCAGAAAGGCTGACGGTGTAATGAATGTAGCGTAATAACGCGTAATGTAATGAAACCGCCTGCCGCATCTGCACAGGCCTACGGGCTAAGGGCGGGAGATCGTAAGTTTATGATGTACTGTTTAAATATTTTTCCTGCAACTTTATAGGATGCCCCCACGCGCCGGGCCAAAAGTTTAACCGATTCCTCGTCCGGATCAAAAACATTATTATACCTCGATTGCGAATAAGATTTTTGTAATACGGAAAATAGTTGAATACCTTCTTCTGTGTCCAGTTCAAAAACCTTTATTAAATCATCCGTAAACAATAAGGTCAATCTTAATAATCTCGATAGGTTATGCATTTGTACCCGGTAACCCAAAACAGCCTGTATTATCCCTTTTAAAATGCCCTCTACCGCCTGATGCAATAAAAAGGCTGCAGGCCTGTAATTATTATCCGCACGATATAACTCCGCACCTTTCAAAAATTCATTACCCTGTACGCCCCATCTTTCCCAATGGAATTTTGCCCTTTCCAATAAAATCTCATTCGCTATTTCGGGGCACTCTGGCAATTCTAACCTTTCCGACTGGTAAAGTATGTTCCCATTGCTGATCGCTTTGCACCAAAACCGTTTTCCAATATGAAGAGCAACTTTCGCGCTGTTCGACTTATGTACAATGGCATGGACATTCGCCAGGAACTTGCAATGGTCTTCTATTTTATTGGAGATTTCATGTTCGGGCGTCGTTTCCTCGTCAGAAATCAATATAAGCAGATACCAGGTAAATGAATTGGCGTGCGTTCCGATATGGATAATCATTTCCACTGACGGGAAACGGTCCAGAAGCAATTTCTTTATTTCATCTAAACTCAATTTCTCAGCCGGCGTAGGGTCTGGATCAATAGCTCTGATCTCACCAATTTCCTGATTTGTGTCAGTAATTTGGCTTCTACTTTTCCTGTTTTTCAAATGCGGATGCTCCGTTTCCCGTTGAAAAATCAACCATGCCGCCGCATAAAGTTTGAGCATATTGTCATAAACAGAGATGACGTCATTGGCATCAAGGCCTTCCGTATCCGCTTTGACATACAGTGCCGAATGCAACCATTCGTGTAAATATTCTCGGTACTGTTGTGGACTTATCTTTTTAAAAACCTTCTTTATTGCTCTGTATGGTTCCCGCAATTCTTTATAAGAAAGCCGTTTTGGAAAATATTCCCATTTTTCCTTTTCTTCCGCCAGCTGCTCATCCGTTATGTCTTTTCTTTGATAAGAGTAATTCTTGTAATGGCAAAACAATAAGTAAACGGCTTCCAATAACTTTAAATTCAAATCATAATCGAATAACAGGCTTCCGGGACCATGACGTCCACCCGGATAAGACTCATCATTGATAACATAGTAGCGCCATTCTTTTAACTGCTTACTGTGCCCTTTTACTGAGTCACAGCTAAAAAAATCAAAAACGACCGACATGGGGTTCATCATTTCTTCATGGCGCAATGTTTTTGGATAATGTTCCCAAGGTGCATAGGTTCCGAACTCCATAATCTTAAATTTACACCGGCCTGCATTAACCGGCATAACAAAGTAAAATCACTAATTCAGCGTACCGAACCACCGCCGTTTGTACTTTACAATTAGCAGGTTGTTTGTTACCTTTACATTTTACCTATACATTTGATTTATGGCAGAGACCTTACATATTGGACGAAAAATTAGCAGAATTCGCGAATTACGCGGAATGAAACAGGAAGCGTTAGCGGCTGAATTGGGCATAAGTCAGCAAGCTGTCTCAAAGCTCGAGCAAAGCGAGAAAATCGAGGACGAGATTTTAGAAAAGATAGCAAAGGCCCTGGGGGTTAGTAGCGAAGCGATAACACGATTCAGCGAAGATGTATTAATCTTTCACATCCAAAATATGCATGATAATTCAACGGCATATCAGTACAACTATCAGTGCCATTTTAATCCAATTGATAAATTAATAGAAGTTTATGAAGAGAATAAAAAGCTTTATGAGCAGCTATTGGCCAGTGAACGTGAGAAAGTTGAAATGCTTAAATCAAAATAGGCAAGGAATAATTACACCATGGCCAGAAGTAAAACCACTACCACAAAATGGGTTGTCCCATGCTACTTCTCGCAAGAAAATTTCAGAACAACCCCAATATTATTCGACCTGACTGCACACCTAAAACTCATGCTTAAAAATGAAGTATGGGAAAGAAAGTACAATTATGGTTTTAATACCGGCCTGAAAAACACAGATCCCACTCATATCAGAAAAGCGACTATTAAAATATACCCCAGATTTTTCTCGGGAATAGTCAACGAAAAAAGGATTAGTGAATTTGTCGGTGAGGAATGTGGTAATATACCGACATGGTTTGATGTTGATAGCTATAAAAAATGGTCGTACCAAATTGGTTTGGCGATTATTGAAACAGAATACGATCAATCTGTTAAAATGCCCTCGAAGGCAAATCTGACTGCACGATTTCCGAATTATGATGTAGACTTTATTGGAATCTACCACCAACATCTCGCTGTCTTAAAAGAGTTGTCGGCATTTTTTCTTGCTGTTTTACATCTAAGTTTTCCTACTCACTCGATTATAATCCGAACAGAGAATCCATTAAATGATGGATTTGTACAAATGCGATGCGGCAGACAAATATATTGCGCTAAAGTTGCTACAAACAACTTCATGCACGAAATCCTAATTGAGACGTCAAAAAAGTCAAATATCGAAGTTAATTTAAACGGTGTTGCTTCAGTTTGGCATTTTGACCTTTGGCCTTTGAAACGGTACTTAAATGCGGTAGAGTCTGATCAAATCTCAATGGATAATCTCTTAGATTTAATTTATTCTTTAGAAGGATTATATGGCAAAAATACGTCCTCGGATTTTGTTAAAATCTCTTGTATGGTAATGATGTGCAATACCCGAAAAGATGCAAGAAAATTGAAAGCTTTACTAGATCTTGCATATCGTATAAGGAACGATATTGCTCATGGTGAACGTTCCTATGACACTTACGATTATGTCACATTGGATGGTAAAGAAATTTTGGCGCAGACGGTTTACTGGGAGATGAAAACCGTTGTAGCCTGTATGCTTATCAAAGCCATTTCGAAATTGATAAAGAATGAAGATATGCGAAACCTGCGTTTTAATACCGACGACTTTATCAATCTCTCATTTAAAGCATAATCGCTCGGATTGACCTCTATTCGCGATTCATATATTCGGTATATATTGTAACAATCTTCATCGGTCATCAGGGTAGTGGGGCACCAAAAAGTTCACCAGTTGCCGCCTGGTGTCAGGCCGCGGCTTTGCTTCATGCTTTGTTCTCTTTCCTGTTGAATTTTGAGTTCCTGCTCCAATTCCTGTTGCTGCCTAAGCCTTTGCTCTTGTTCCTGCTTTTCCGCTTCCATCATTTCGACTTTTTGCAAAGGGGTGCCGTGTTTAAGTGTATTGGCATATTTAAAAGTTTCCCATAGTTCCCGGTCGTAATCAAAGGTCTGATCGAATGTTCGTTCGGCTACTTGTTTCAGCGCAACCCGGTCGAACTGGCCTACTTTGAGGCTATGCGCCACATTTTTGCCGCGTGAATTATTGAGCGGGCTTAAACGGATCGTGTCTGTTATATCCTTCCGGCTGACAATAATTTGTATATGCATTTGCTCACCGGGCTTTGGCTCTCCTCGTTTCGCAAGGCCTTGTTTGACCTCCTCGTCCTTATGGGTATAGTAACGGTGCTTTTCCAGTTTACCATAATACAATATATCTTCCTTGCCTTTGACCTTGGCTTTTTTAAAGTTACGGGCATATTCATTCATAACCTGGTTGGCATATCGTTTTAATTGCTGCCTGGCACCTTCTTCGCCAAATTCTTCTTTAAGGAAGATAAGCTCATGTTCGCTGGGGCTGATATTGACCAAAAAGAATTTGGCTTCGTCTCTGGACAACCTGTCGATATTATGATCGATGTCATACCTGACCTGGTAGGGCTGGATTTCCTGGCTCTGATGGTTAAACCAGTATTCCGGTTCCAGTTGCGGGTGTTGCTCATAGAGCAGCCGGTTCTCTTTTTCAAGGTAATTAACTAATTGTCCACTGCTGCCTTTGTTATTACCGGTTTCGCTTTTGCTGATATTGATATGCATGTGCCTTTTACCTTATCATTTGTAGTTCCATACGGGCCTGCTCGGCCAGGCTGTCCTTTTCGGACTGCTTGGTCATCATACCCATTTGGTCACGCTCTTTAATGTATTTCTCAAATATTTCGGAAAAACGCTTTTTTAGCTTTTCCCGGTCCATCGTGGCTTGCTTTCCTGCCATCAGGTGTTGCCGTATCTCATTGAGCACTTTTACTTCCTCTTTATTGAAAGCTTCCTGCTTTTGAGTAAAGGGCAATAGCTGATTATTCAAAATTTCCAGCGCCCTGTTCTGTAATTTCATCTGGCGCTCACCATCTTTTTTAAGTGGTATCAACAGGTCGCTTTCCTGGGTGCGTATAAAACCAATGATATTATCACTTCGTTTAATGATCTCTTTTTTCAAAAGCTCATCATTCAGGTCGCGTGGGTCTTTCTTGCTTTTATAAAAATAATCCACCATCGCGATAAAGAAATCGATCTTAGTTAAGCCACATTTATCACACATCTTTTGCAGTTTGCTGTCAGCAGTTATAGGAAACCGAATGGTTTTTATATTGGGATCAGTCTGTTTGTTCATCATCCTTTAGTCATTGTTAGTCAATCTGTTAAAACATCGGTATACCAGCCAGTATACTAAAAACAGCCTTTAAAGGTATCTCCTGCGGGTAAAATATACTTTCTGTATACTAAAAACAGTCTTTAAGGCCCCGCAGGGCGAGCGAAGTCAGGTGCAACCTGACTTCCGCTCGCTCCAAACGAATTTTCGTTTGGACGCTCGCCCGCATCTAAAAATGCCTTTTGAATCGCTGCTTACTACGCCAATGCCTTTTCCGCATGTACTTTTCGGCTTCATTTTGTTTTTGTCGGCCTTTCGGAACGGTATTAATTGCTTGTATTCCATTTATTTTAGTAGCGGGCTACTTTTTATCTTGTAATTTTCTATCCTGTCACTTTAAGTCGAGCTCCCAGATATCCTGATATTTTGATAGTCAGCTATACAGATAGCCAGTTATAAAGGAGCTATGTAACTAGCTCTATCGTAACACAGTTATAAAATATCTATGTAACTAGCTCTATTGTTACACCGTTATAAAATATCTGTATAGCTAGTTATATTATTATCCCGTTATAAAATATCTATGTAGCCAGCTATATAGGTATATAGATATTTTATAACCAGCTACCCAGCTATATCCTCCTTCCAATAAACCAGGCTTCCTTTTACCGGATCGAATGATGGCTGGTAACGGATGTAACCATATTCGTCCAACTCACGAATGCACTTATGATAAGTCGCAACTGATGCGATCTTACTGTAGCCCATTAATTCTTTTCGTGTAATTGGGAAAGGGCTTGTAAACGAATTTCGCTGCCATTGGATAAACAGCGCGGTAAACAGGCTGACATGGGTTGCTAGTAGACGCTCGTCATCCCGAACGCGTCTAATCAATTTTCCATAGTCTGTCAATTCCTTAAAGGGGGCCTTAGTCACTTCGAGCCTCCTTCCAGCAATTTATTGATGTCTTCCGCTTTGTAATAAATAATACTGCCGATACGGGTAAAGCTAAGCGTGCCGTTGATGCGCAGGTTTTGTAATGTTCCCGGTGATATGTTAAGCAATTTTCTTACCTCGTTGCTTTTGAGCCATTTTTTGGACTGGCCTTGTCCTGGTTGCATGAGCTGCTTGATTTCAGTCAGCAACTCGCTTTTAAATTCTTTAAGGTCTTCTTTGGTGATAATTTCCAGATTCATCTGTCCCTCCTGTTTGATTAATTTTAAGCCTGTTCAAAGGCGACATCAATTGAAATCGCCTGAACGGTATGAAGGCAAATGTCAATACAGAAAGGCAGGTTTATATGACCAATGGAGACGTTTGGTCACGATTGGGGAAGAAACGCTACTTATCGTCTTTGCGAACTATTTTGAAAAGCTTATCTTTTTCAGCAATCTCTATGAATTTAGCTGGCTTGTCACCCTTTTGTGCAGGAAAGTAGTTGCGTGCTGTATCAATGGAGATATCTTTTTCGCCATGCATGAAGTATTTGGCGATCATTTTATACCAGGGACTTTGTGCCTGTGAACGGGTAAGCTTATTATCATTAGGCAAAGTCAGGTCTTGAATTTGTTGGACCAAATCCATGAATGCAGGCATACTGCCTTTACTTATAACAACCTTTTCACCGGCATCGTACTTAACAGCTTCCTTCAATTGGAATTCCAGCTCAGCCACGCGTTGATTTAATTTGTCGATCAGTTTATCCTTATCACCGATAACTGACTCCAATGGTTCGCTCTTATGCCATCGGTCTATAGTATTTAAATAATCAAGAAAAGCTTCGAGTTTTCGGGTGTTTTCCAGCCCGGAGGCATATTTCGGCGAAAAAGGATCCTGGCGTTTGAAATGTTTTATCCGGTTAATTACTACATCGTAAACGTGCTTGAACAAGATTTCTTCCTGAGACGGGTTTATTTTCAGGTAATGGTCTAATTGGTATTGGTAAAAACTATTGTATTCTGATTGGTCTATCTCATAAATCTTAAGTACGAAGAAATTATCTTCTAGCTTTCTGTTTTGAAATATAGGACGACCGATGTCATACTTATTTGATTTAAAATTTAAACGATTTCGAAACTTGAAGTAAATGCTATCCATAACTATATGTTAAAGGTAGCAAACAGGTTTAAAATCAAAACAAAAAGCTTCAGCTACCACATGGCGATAACTGTTTTCAGAAATATTAAAATTTGCCTGCACCATATTTACTTGCTTGGTAAGTTGGGTGCGTCATGACAGACAAAAAGTCGCTTCAAGTCGTTTAAACGTCTATTATGATACTATACTGACAATGTGTCGGTATGTTTAAATGTTGGTAAATAGGAACTTAACGTGGAATTATCGCAATAAACCCAAATTAACAGCTTTTTAAACCAAAACGACTATCGGTATTTAAAATGCTAATATTTTTGGCACGTGCTATGTGCGAGATGTTTGGTTTTTTAAAACGAAAGCCCCGGGATGTTCAGATCCTCATGGGCTCTCAATTTTTAAAAGCTAAAGAGAAAACTCCGTAGCAATTGTGCATAGATACTACGGCCTAAAGGTAAAAAAAGTTTTAAATGCATGGCATTTTTTGCTTAATAACCTTAAAGCTTGAAAACTCCTCTCTTTAGCCATAGGTGCTGTCCTTGCCAAACGCTCAGAAATTAATCCTGACTCATCCTACGATGGGTAAGGGCATTTTTTAACCAAATTTTTAATTATATGGCGAATGTTACTAAAAAGAATGCTAAACCCGTGTTAAGTAAAGGAGGCGAAAATCATGGATAAATATAATTTGAACGCCCGGCTTTATCCCATGGTACTTTTTTACATGCCAGTATTACTATTGGCGATCTTGTTTTCTTTTCAATTTGATAAGTATAGCCATTTGCTGGCTTCGGTAGGTATCCTGGGCGCTTTGTCTTATCTGATCAAACAAATTGGCCGGGACGCGGGCAAAACCAAAGAAAAAAAGCTCTGGGATTCCTGGGGTGGGGCGCCGACCACACAATTATTAAGGTGGAGAAACACCACTATCGATGTCAATACCAAGAAACGCTATCACGTTCAGTTACAGGCTGCTTGCCCCGTAACTAATGATCCTGATCCAAAGCTTGAAGCCAGTAGCCCGGAAGAGGCTGACGTGGCTTACCAGGCATGGGTAAAATTTTTGATTGCCAAAACCCGTGATACCAAGAAATACCCGTTGCTTTTCAGCGAGAATATCAACTACGGGTTTAGGCGAAATCTGTGGGGCTTAAAGCGATATGCTATAGGTTTATTATTGATACTCATGGGATTGACCTATCTGTATTATACGATCAGAACAAAAGTTTATAGTCCATTAAACTTCCCTTTATTATTTATAGTAGCGGAGGCCGGCTTAGCAGCTTTAATTTGCTTATGGGTGTTCATAGTGACAGCCAGCTGGGTTAAAATTCCGGCTTTTGCTTATGCAGAACGATTATTAGAATCAGTAGAGAGTTTAAAAAAAGAAAAAAATAAATAAAATTAACTGTAACTAAATCATAAAAAAATGGCAAATACAGCAGAAAGAATTATTAAACCAGATAAAGCGGGCTTGTTCCGCACGGTATTTTTGTACACAGGGCAAGGCGAATCCACTTTAATGGTAATCCCCACCGGCAGCGGAATTGATGATTATAAATACGTCCTGATCGACAGCGACCGTGATTTTGAAAAGGATGAAGTCGATCTGGTTTCCTTATTTAAAGACCTTTTCAAAAACGAAGGTGAACTGGAAATATTTATCAATACGCATCCGCATAATGATCATATCGGCGGTATAAAAGAAGTTTATGACGAAATTGGCTTTAAGGAGGTTTGGCATTCTAACCATAAGCCTGGGGGAGAACATAAGGCCAAATATAAAGATTTGCAGTACGTTATAAACAAAGTGGGTAAGGATAACGAATATCACTTATTGGGTACCAACGACAATAATAAGATACATAAAGTCAATGGTGACAGTATTATTAAAAAGTTGGGTGAAATAGATTATGTGGTGCTGTCGCCAGCAAAATATTTGTGTGAGGATATTACCGACGAAGATGCCGATACCAGGGATAAACGTATTCACGAGCAATGCGGAGTCATTAAATTCACCTATGGTAATCCGGCGAAAAGTATTATGATCACTGGTGATTCAGATAAGGAAGCCTGGATGGAACATATTACCGATTACCACAAAGAAAAATTGCCAGCAGATGTGCTGAGCGCAAGTCACCACGGTTCACGCTCGTTTTTTAAAGACGGTGAAGGAGATGAAGATATTTATGAAGATCACATCGAGGAAATAAAGCCAACTTATTTAATCGTTAGTGCTCCGAAACGTGAAGACAGTCCCCATAAACATCCTCATAAGGATGCAATGGAACTTTATAAGAAGCACGTGGATGAAGATGGTATCTTTCATTTAGGTTCAGAACCTTATTCTGTAATTGTAGATATTGATCAGTCTGGTAATATGGAAGTCCAAACCGATACGGAGCTGATCGCTGAATATGGTGGTGGAAAAGATGATGGCGGCGGTGACAAAAATGAATCCAGGGACTTTAGCAGCATAGGGATTTTGCCTTCAAGAACAAAGATCGATAATAAGCCTATGGGATTGATATGATCTACTGGTTTAAAAAGCATCCGGATTATCTCAGGGATGAAAGCATAAAGCTGGCAACTGACTCGAATTATAAAGAGCTCTACCAGGAGAGGAGCAGGACGTTTCTTTCACACGGCAATATTTTGGTGCGCTTGAATAAAATTCATCGTTTCCCTATATTGGTGGTATACGGTGATGCAACACCTTTCGAACTTCCGTTAATTTTTTTACTAAAGCAGCAATTGTCGGCTGAATATGTGCGCAACCTCAGTGAACTTGACCTGGGTCAGATTTATAGCGCGATTAAAGAGAATATTCAATACTATTACCATCTCCGGCATCAAAATTCAACGGGAGCATTATGCGTAGTTGAATGGGATAATCTGGATGAGGGTACACAATATCTTGGCATCACTACCATTTTACAACGGGTAAAGGATTGGTGTAAGGGTTTGATCACAGGCGAGTTTCCGCCTGATAGTCAGGAAGTCGAATATATCGTTCATTTTAACGAAGTTGATCCTGAAATTAAATGGGTATATCCCGAAAGTTTTTTGGATGCCCGGCTGACTTCTGGAGAAGCCATTGCCACACTATACAGCTACTTCCCAAAAACAGAAGAGGTTATATCTGATACACGGATATATATGGGTAGCTTACTCATTGGAGAAGACCAGCATGGTATTATTTTACCGATTGAGTTTGAAGTGCCAGGTTATCTCAAAGAGCAGGGGATAAATGGACCTTACGATCTTTATACCAAGAAAGATAGTTTAAATTCAAAATTACAAAGTGGTCACCTGCTACGATGTTTTTGGTTCCATCTGGAACATGAACCGCCGCCGTTTCATACCGTTACCGACCTGGTGAATTTAATAGGCAACGGTGACACAGACGCTGGCCTTACCCGTCTGCATCAACACTACGACCAGATTAAAGATAAGCCCGATTACTTTTTTATAGGTCTGCGCTTTCCTAACCGTAAAGGTGAATTAGAGTTCCAATTATTTAGGGTTTGGAAAAATCAGCAGGTGACTGCCAGTTTAATCGGCTCCAATACACCAGTCGATGTCATGAAGTATTTTATAGAAGCTTACACACGGATTGCTGCAATAGAGGGGGAGAAACTAACAGACAACACTTTTCACTTAAGGAATAGCGGCCGTGCTGAAAGAGATACACTTAAAAAAAAGATAGTTAATATAGCAGGTATTGGCGCACTTGGAAGTGAGATCGCGGATTGCATCGTCAAGGCTGGGCCTGGTATGATGTTACTGGTTGATAATCAAATAATGAAAGCGCATAATTCTATTCGCCATTTGGCAGGATTTCGATATATCGGCATACCAAAGGTTTTTGCAGTTTCGGAGATTTTAAGACAGCACAACCCGTTTGTATTGGTGGAGGGCATTCATCATAGTATTAGTCGCCTGGGAGTTGAGGCTATATTCGTGGACGGTTCAATAACGGTTAGCAGTATTGCCGATGATAATACGGAAGCATTCATTAATGAAAGAATGGTTTTGCATGGAAAAACGACTTATTACGTCAGGGCTTTGCGTGGCGGAAAAGCGGCGAGGATTTTTCGCGTAATTCCAGGCAAGGATGCTTGTTTTCATTGTTTAAACCTTTATAGAGACGAAAAATCAGATTTTATTGAAATCCCTGCTGATGATACATTACCTACACTCAAAAATGAATGTAATAATCCCATTCGTCCGGCCAGTGCAGCTGACCTCAAGCTAATTGCAGCAATGGCTTCCAGAATAATAATTGATCATTTGCAAAATAAAACAGATGAAACCAACCACTGGATTTGGTCAACCGAAGCTATTCAAGCTGACAGCCCTTTGCCAGCCTGGGCATTGCATGGTCAGTTTTTGCCACCGCATCCGAAATGTACTTATTGTCACCATGATAAGCATCTAAAATCTTTTATTCAAGCTATAGAAATTGAAAAAATGCAATCCCTTGTGAAGGAAAACCCTGAAATTGAAACCGGGGGAGTATTAGCGGGATATGTAATGGAAAACGGTAATATCGACATCCGTTATGCCTCCGGACCAGGCCCCAACGCAGTTCGTACACCCACCAGGTTTGAAAAGGATATCGCATTTTGCCAGGCCTTCCTTGATGAAAAATTGAAGGAGACAGGAGCGGTTTATTTGGGCGAATGGCATAGTCATCCATCAACTGATACAAGGCCTTCCGGAACGGATCTTAAAAGTTTGAACGAAATTGCGGTAGAGAGAAATTATCTCACTGATCATCCGGTTATGATTATTTTATCATCCGAAGGAAAGCCCTCCTGTACCATCCATCCGGCAAATAAGATTTTTTACACTGCCGAACTCGAAATAAGTGACAAATAAAGCGAATTTCTACCTGTTGTTAACTCAAGTAATAAAGCCATGATAACAAGAAATGCAATCATTATTAGTTGCCCAGGTCGGGGTAAAAAATATTTGGCAGGTGCTGTAAAAGACCTTGAAAATATGAGCAATTACCTCATGTCCCCAAGAGGTGGCGCATGGAGGAAAGATGAAATTTATTCTTTATACAATCCGACATGGCCAGCGGCAAACATTTTGCTCAGCCAGTGTACATCAGATTACCAGTTTATTTATTTTGCGGGACATGGTTGTAGTGGTGAGCACCGAAAAAGATACCTTTCCTTTAGGGATCAGGATATTGAAGACACCCGTTTATTAACACACAATGCAAAGCAATTAATAATTGCAGACGCTTGCCGAGTATATTATGCGGCAATTAGTGGCATACCACCGGCTGAAGATGTTTTGAGCAGTTTCACTGGTGATACGGATGCGAGAAAAGTTTTTGATGATTGTATTGCGCGGTCTGATGATGGTAAAATCATTATCCACGCCACGCAACATAACGCGGAAGCAAAAGAAGAACGATATGGACGGGGTGGAGCATTTACTTTATCTCTGCTTTACACATGTTTGAATTTTAAAACTGGGATGGATCTTTGTCCGGTGATGCTAACAGACCTTTTACCAACAGTTTCCCAAACATTGTTAAGCCAAAAATATATACAAACCCCGGACGTTCCCTGGAAAACCGGGAACCTTCGGGTTCCATTTCTAATCGATACAGACCAACTGGTATTAGAAGAAAAATCAGTTAAGAATGACTATGTTAACGTTGAACCAGAAAATAAGCCTTCTTTGCTTAAAGCAATCGTTGTAACGACGCTTTTGATTTTACTAATTCGTGGATTAAGTAATTGACAGCCCATACGATGAAATAAAATCAATCAGGCTTATAACCAATTCTCTTACGTACCTGAAGCTCATTCTTTTTATCTATTAGTTCATCAAGATACCTAAATACAATCTCCATGTTTTTATCTTGATTATCCAGTTTATTTTTAATTTTCTCAATCTCCAAACGTAGATCGGTATTATCAATAAACATCTGCCTGATCCGAATGAAAATCCGCATTATTTGAATATTTACCGTGATGGCTCTATCGCTGTTCAATATGCCTGACAGCATCGCAACGCCCTGTTCAGTAAATGCGTAGGGTAATTTTCGTGTGCCTCCCCAACTTGATATGTCGAGTAGCCGAGGGGAGTTGCACCCCAAGGCCCTCACAGAACCGTGCTTAAGACTCTCGCCTTACACGGCTCTTCCAGATTAGACTTGACGAATTACATTAAGGTCTCAACAATTGCCAATGTACAAATAGACCCGGCTGTGTTTTGTAAATACCCTGAAGCCAGCGGTATGCTCGCTTCTTGCTGAACAGCCGGGTTTTCATAACCCATCGAACCAGCCGATTGTTCATCCACCACCACAAGTCTATTGTTGTCCATTTGTTCCATTTACAATAGTAGGCTATCCATCCCCGAATTTTCGGATTCAATAGAACTGCCATCCTTTGTATTGGAATCTGCTTTCGTTTAAACTGCATCTCCCGGACACTATCCTTTACACTTTTCTTCGCAACACTGGACATACATGGTGTGAATGCTAATTCACCACCATCTGCATAAGCAATCCAGCGTGGCCTAAAGGTGTAACCTAAGAAGTTAAAGCTTCTTTTTCCGTGTCGGGATGGATACCTACTGCTTGGACAAGACACAATGTTGGTCTTGTCTTCATTCAATTCCAGCTTACAATCCTTAAGTCTACCAGCGATTTTCTGTTTCAGATACTCGGCTTGTGCTAAACTCGCACAATGTACAATGATGTCGTCGCAGTAACGTTCAAACTTAATAGGTGGAAAATTCTTTTCCATCCATTTGTCGAAAGCGAAGTGCAGGAAGATATTGGCTAACAACGGGCTTATTACACCACCTTGTGGTGTGCCTTTTTCTCGTTGTTCAACTCCCGTACCTTTCATCACTCCCATTTTCAACCATCGTTCTACGTACATGAGAACCCATTTTTCCTTTGTGTAATGTTGCACGGCCTTCATCATCAACTCATGGTCGATGTTGTCAAAGAAACCTTTAATGTCCAGATCAATTACCCAGGATAAATGCTTACACCATTTATGGGTTTGCGCCAATGCTTGGTGAGCACTTCTTCCTTTACGATAACCAAAGCTGCTTGGATGAAAACTTTCATCGACTTTAGGTTCAAGATAACTTTTAACCACTTGCTGGGCGATTCTGTCTTCCACCGTTGGAATACCTAAACTCCTTGTTCCGCCTGACTTCTTCGGTATCTTCACTTCTTTAACCAAAGAAGGAAAATAGCTTCCTGAACTCATTCGGTTCCATAGTTTGTAAAGGTTGTCTGACAAGTGTTTAGCATAATCACTTATGCTTTGCTCATCAATACCCGCACTTCCGCCGTTGTCTCTCACATGTTTGTAAGCATCCAGCACCATTCTTTTAGTAATTGGATGTGTCTTTGTTTCGTAATAATCAATCATCCCTTTTTACAGTTGTTGTTAACATTGAAACTAATCTGGTTCAGCCCTTCGCTCTTGCTTGCTTTCACAAACTGTCAACGCTACTACGGCTGAATCCGTCCCTGTATCGTCTTGCGGTATTCGCCTTACAGTTTCGCTGCTTGTGCTTTCCCCTAATTTAGTCGATACAAGTTCCCTTGTTCCGTTAGAACGCCTGATGCGGCTTCCTGCTACCTATGCACCGCCTGTCACTTAGCCAACTTCAGTTTACTGCCGCTAAGCTTGATCTGAAAGAAAATGCGATGCTTTCATTTTGACAGGGTATTCTTCACATATCGATGTTTTAAGAAGGTAGTTTACTTACGTTCAGCTCTCCGCATCGTACCTGACAGCTATCATGCTGCCTTTTGCCCGGTCGCTCAGTACCAACACCTTTCAGTTGAAAGCACCACCGGGTGGTTTGTAGGGTATGTCTGTCATCCCCTACGGTGGGCCAAGCCACCATCATTTTAACAGCACGTGACCTCGCGTCACTTCAAGGCGCACCGCATTTTGCGACCTTAGAGTTTATTATATTTAGATAGTTTCGTATTTATTTTTTAATAGCGCCATATCCTGGCTCACTTTCATATCCAGTATTTTGGCATAATGCTGGGTCGTTTTAATATTCGTATGCCCGAGCATTTTACTCACGGTTTCAATGGGCACCCCATTTGAGAGGGTAACGGTCGTAGCAAAGGTGTGCCTGGCAATGTGATACGTCAAATCTTTTTTGATCCCACATAAACCAGCAATTTCTTTTAAATAAGCGTTCATTTTTTGATTCGTCGAAACGGGAAATGCTTTATCGCAATTGCTGCAAATCGGGTGATCTTTGTATTTGCTTAATAAAGCAAGTGCAGGAGGTAATAAAGGCACACGGGTTGGAGTAGTCGTCTTTTGACGCTTTGTATAAATCCACATTTCTCCATCAATTCCTTTCACAATTTCGCTTTGTTTGAGTTTCTGAACATCCGCATAAGCCAAACCGGTAAAGCAGCTGAAAAGAAATATATCCCGAACCTGATTCAGACGCTCAAGATCAAATACTTTTTTTGCCATCGTAGCCAATTCATCGTGACTCAGAAAGACCCGATCGACGACTTTTATTTTTGCCTTGTATTTAACGAAGGGGTCTTTATCGAGCCAGCCATTAGCCATACAAATCCGCACGACCTTTTTGAAGTTTTTGATATACTTAATAGTAGAATTATTATTGCATTTACGTACGGTACGCAAGTAGAAGTCATAAGAAGTTACAAATTCATGATTGATCTTCTTAATGTTGATGTCGTTTAGGTGATATTTCCACTTCAGGAAATCTTGGGTGTGCCTCAGCGAGGTTTCATATCGTTTATGGGTCCCTTTAGCGAATTCTTTATCAATCAACGCCTTGACCTGCTGATTATGTTCTTCAAAAATGCCAATCAACATTTTAGGTTTTTCGGTTTTACCAAGCAATTTATTTTTCAAGGTCTCGGCGGTGATAGGCACGTCAAACGCAGATAAAATCTTATGGGCTTCATAAACTTTGGATTGCAGATCATCCAAATAAGCATTGAAGGTTTTAACGTCTTCTTTAGTTCCTTTTAGTCTCCCGGCATAGGAATTCCATTGATCGGGATCACACTCCCTGCCCGCAGATGTCTCAGAACGAACGCCATCGACAGTAATACGCATATATACCGGTACATCTCCGGATACATAGTTCTTGGGCTTTTTTAGATAAAAAAGCAAGCTAAAATTCGTTTTCATATTTTACTCACCAAAAAGGTTAAACAAATGTAGACTTGCGATCAATTTTTCACAAGATGTTCAATTATCGAACATCTTGATAATCAAAAAGTTAAGTCGATTTGGTGAGTAAGCTTCCCAAAAATTTTACTCACCGAATAACTCACCATTTATAGGCGAATTAGTGAATAAAATGGTCGTTTTCCCAAAACACAAAAGCCTGCAATCATTTGATTTGCAGGCTTTTAGTGTTTTTTGACATTGAAATCAGTGGAGCCGGAGGGATTCGAACCCTCGTCCAAACATGGTATAAGGTAAGCTTTCTACATGCTTATCTGCTGTTAAGTTGTCGGGAAGGGGAAGGTCAGCCGCCTACCTGTACCGTCTTCCTTAGGTGCTTTATCTCGCCTACTTATCACACCCTAAGCAGGCCAGTTTCATTTTTCGATGCCCCGGTTGCCGGTCCAATGAAACGGAACACCGGCGGGACAAAGGCTATTCTAATTCTAAATTAGGCAGCCAAGGCGTAGTTATTTTCGCCATTTGTAAGTTTGAGCGTTCAGATTAAAGCGCTAATTCACCCAACGCGCTGCATGCTTACCTACTTATCTCCATCCTGTCAATTCCGGTCGACCCCTTTTTGTTGAGTTTGCTTTGCCGGTTGGCAGCTTGCAGTAAAGCAGAATACAAATGTATGAAATTTTTAGGTGAGGAATTGTAAAATAGCGTGTAAACGTTGAATATTGCTTCAAGTCTGCTCACTTTAAATGTGCTACATCAGTCGTGATAAATGGTGAATCGTAAGTGGGTGGAATAACTTATTCGCTATTGACTATTGACCCATTCACTATTCACTACTTATCATTCACAACCATATTTCGTGAACAGTCTCGCGCTTTAACGAATTAAAGCGAATGACCCTTTAATTAATTCCACAAAATATCCTGATTATTAACATTTTACGGTTTTGGCATTTGATTTGAATATTATTTCTTTGAAGGGTGCTTTTAAATTTTCTTATCCGTAAAACTTTGTTTTAGAAGCATCTGCCAATATTTTATACCAGTTCATATTAAATCTATTAAAGCTACGGAAATGGAAAACTACACTAACAGAGCAGAAGCCATCATTGATTTGCAGAACAGGGGTTACGACCAGGACTTTGTCATAAAAAATGAACACCTCCTCTGCGTTCAGGACAGTGAACTGATCAGCCCCGACAATTTTGAAGTAATTGACGCTTACAAGTTTGACGGCGCTAAAAGACAAAAGGATAATTATGTCATCTATGCGATCAGGTCCATGCACAACGATCTGAAGGGTATACTCATGGCATCCTATAGCGCATTTGGCAAAGGGTTATCTATACATCTTTGGTCAAAGTTGGGCGCCAACTTGAAATAGGTCTATTTAGCGATCAGTACTTCTACATCGTACCCTATAAACAGTCCGCTATCGATCACTCCTGTGATGGATTTGATCTTTTGCTCCATATCATCTGGTATATGATCGAATCGCACATCAAAAATGCAATTATTGTTCTCTGTAATAATTGGCCCGTCTTTTCCTTTGGCAGCTCGCAGTGTAATATCGGTAATGCCCATCTCCCGCAAAGCCGATTCCACATAAAGCAATGCACCCGGAAACACCTCAACCGGAACCGGGAAGTTCATGCCGAGCCTGGTAACGATCTTGCTTTCATCCACCAGGATATAATTCTTCTTGCTTGACTTGATCAACAGTTTCTCCTTAAACAATGCCCCACCCCTGCCCTTGATCAAACTGTTCTTTGGATCGACCTCGTCAGCACCATCAAAAGCCCAGTCGGGATTGTCTTCAAACAAGCCGGTAACCGGAATACCGAGGCTACTGCAAGCCATGGTTATCTCGATAGATGATGGGATCACCTTTACATTCAGTTTTTCGTTCTTAATCCGTTCAGCAATGGCAAACAGCGCCAGGTAAACGGTTGATCCCGAACCAGCACCAACGATCTGGCCATCCTCTACCTTATCGGCGATCTGCTGCGCCAATCTTACTTTAGCTTCTTTATTGATAATATTGTCCGACCATCCCAAACGGGAAAGGAGTTCGCTCTGGAGTTTCATAGTTCGACTAATTTCGTTTAAAGTACGGCAATTTTTCTTCTGCGAGTACATCCGTTTTTACACTTTATAAAAATTTAACAGGCAATTCCGCTTTAAAAGGCCCAGATCGCACCACTATCCTTTTTGTTACTTAGGTAATTCTTGCAATGCCCCAAACAGTTCCTAAAAAATATATTATATAACCCGTTATAAAATAATCAATTACCTGAAAAAACTTGCTATTTTTCCACATTCTTTCATGTTAAAAAACTGCGTTTCTGCAATTGAAACGGCTATTTCCCTGCTCCGGGCCTCAATTTATTCATAAGCGTAATGTCATTTTATTGTTAACACAGAAATTATTACGATCAACAATAAATATTATTTTAATAAATTTGGGTAACCCCGCTGTTAGTTAAGAAAATGTTAACACTTCATTAACTTTGACTAATTGTATATTGAAGTAAAAAGTCATACGTAAATTTGACTTCATAAGAACCTAACATTGGGAGAAGGATGGTTCCATGAGGAAAAAAATACTATTTATAACCGGCTCTATTAATCAAACCACGCAGATGCACCAGATATCGTTGCAGCTGTCGGAATACGATTGCTGGTTCAGCCAGATATTTACCGATTCTCCGGTTTTAAAGTCCCTGCAAAAATACACTTCGCTAGGAGACAATACTATTCTCGGAGGTCAGTTTAAAGCCCGCTCAGAAGATTACCTGCATCGCAATCAATTGAATATGGATTATGGTGCAAAAAAAAATCGCTACGATTTAGTAGTCTATTGTTCTGATCTGATTGTCGCCAGTAGTTTACGAAAGTATAAAACTATCTGGGTTCAGGAAGGGATGATTGATAAGCCTACTTTCGTGAGCAACTCGATTAAAAAATTGGGTCTGCCCGCCTACTTCAGCGGGAATACTGCCCTCAATGGTTCAACTAACCAATTTGATATTTATTGCACAGCTTCTGAAGGCTACAGCAATTATTTTACAAAAGGCGGCACTGATAGCGATAAACTATTTGCCACAGGCATCCCTAATTATGATAATTGCAGTAAATTTCTGAATAACAACTTCCCGTATCGCGACTATGTAATGGTAGCAACAAGCGACATGCGCGAAACCTATCGTTATGAAGACCGGGAAGCGTTTATCAGGCAAACTGTGAAAATCGCCGATGGCAGACAACTGTTATTCAAACTGCACCCCAATGAAAAATTCAGACGTGCTGAAGCCGAAATAAAGAAATACGCTCCACTTGATACATTAATTTATCAGACCGGGAATACGGATGAAATGATAGCCAACTGCTCAGAACTGATCACCCAGTACTCTACCGTTGTATATACGGGTTTGGCGTTAGGCAAAAAGGTACATTCCTATTTTGATTTGGATGAGTTACAGAGCCGCATGCCGATTCAGAACAATGGCACCTCGGCTAAAAACATAGCAAACATTTGCCGTGCATACGTTGAATTTAGAGGTGATCGTAAAGAATTCCTCAAGCAATTCACTTACAGACCGGAAAAAATTACGCAGGACGAAGAGGTGTATGCCTGATCGCCAATTATATAAAATGGCAGATAAGATAGTAATAGTGGTTCAGGCCAGGATGTCGTCGAGTCGCTTACCCGGTAAGGTAATGCTTCCGATATTGGGTGAAAGTTTGCTTTGCCGGATGACCGAGCGCCTGAGGATGACCAGGTACAAAGCGCAGATCGTGATCGCTACGTCGGAAGAATCCGGGGATGATAGTATCGAAAAAGAAGCTTCAAAAATTGGCGTTCCCTGTTTTCGCGGCAGCCTGAATAACCTGCTCGACAGGCATTACCAGGTTGCAAAGCAGCACAATGCTGATATAGTATTAAAAATTCCTTCAGATTGTCCGCTGATCGATCCAAAGATTATAGACCAGGTGCTTGATTTCTGTTTCGAAAATCCTGGACAATATGATTTTGTGAGTAATCTGCACCCTGCTACTTTCCCCGACGGCAATGACGTGGAGATTATGACCATGGATTGCATCGAAAGAACATGGAAGGAAGCTACCCGACAGTTGGAACTGGAGCACACCACTCCCTACATCTGGGAAAACCCTGAAAAATTCAGGATTGGCAATGTGGTCTGGAATACTGGTAACGATTATTCTATGTCGCACCGGTTTACGATAGATTACCAGGCTGACTATGAATTTATAAAG
>Ga0207706_10000520_pt1 | contig 40984 bp, 41 predicted proteins | sample KBSC53metaG_FD_184318 | JGI IMG/M metagenome (GOLD analysis project Ga0207706, IMG submission 184318) | Corn rhizosphere microbial communities from Kellogg Biological Station, Michigan, USA - KBS C5-3 metaG (SPAdes) (version 2) | ecosystem: Host-associated > Plants > Roots > Rhizosphere > Soil ... | reverse complement strand
CCTGGGTGGCGGTCGCACCACCGAAATACCCGGTCAGCAGAATCGCGCCCAGAATCGAGGTACGCGGAATGCCATAAAGCAGGACACAAACCAGCGCAATGACTCCGATAGGCAGGACCGTGCTCGCCGGATATCCCAGACGGACCGTTCCCTCCACGGCGGCAGGCAGTTTTAGAATCTTTATACCGGCGTCGATGAGCATCAACACGATCATCAATGCGCTGATAACGCGTCCCACCCACAGCCTGGTCCAGGCCGGCACAGTTTGTGTGCTTGATGGCATGAGCATTTCCTTTAAGTATCTCGGCTATGGGATTCGAGAGTGGAGAGTTAGGCCGCTTTTGCGCAGTTCACCATCCACGGGGTCCCGAACTGATCGACCAGCATGCCAAAGCGTTTCGCCCAGAACGTTTCCTGAATGGGCATGACGGTAGCCTGGGCGTTTTCTCCCAGTGCCTTAAAGATGCGTTCTGCTTCGGCCGGCTCCTTGACCTGGATATTTACCGAGAAACCTTGCGGCTTCTGAAAGCGGTCAGGCGGAGCGTCCGAACCCATAAGCACCTGATCGCCAATGTTCAGGCGGGCATGCAGGATCTTGCCCCGCCACTCCGCCGGCACCTGGTCGGCCGCGGGTGTGCCTTCATGGGGGATCATGGCTTCAATCTGCCCGCCCAGACCCCTGGCGTAAAACTTGAAGGCGTTCTCGCATTGACCATTGAAAAGAAGATAGGAATTAACTTGCATGGTAGTTTCTCCGTTCTTTGATTTGACGGCAGAATTTCCGGACGGTTACACCCCGCCCAGCCTGCCCTCTACCAGTAAGTCGAACGGCAGCCGGACAAATCGACACGCCGAATAAATTAAATTGCGGGAAGGCTGGGAACTTCTACGACCGGCCGGATTTCCACCGTGCCATAGCGCCCGGCTGGGATCTGCCCGGCAATATCGATCGCCTCATCAAGGTTCCTGGCATCGATCAGGAAGTAACCGCCCAGCTGCTCGCGCGTTTCAGCGAACGGGCCATCGGTCACCAGCCGTTTGCCGTCGCGGGTGCGGACGCTGGTGGCGGTTGCGGTGGGATGCAAGGGTCCGGCGCCCAGGAACTGCCCTTTGTCGTGCAATGTCTGCGCGTACTGGGAGGACTCCTGGTAACACTGTTCCCGCTCCGTCTGGTTCAGGCTCTGCTCATCCATATAAATCAATAACATGTATTTCATGTCTGTCGCCCTCTTTGGTAAATCGAATCGCGGAAGTCCAGATCGACATCCCGACAACAAAAACTCTACAATCGGATATGCCTTCGGACGCCGCTGCGGCCGTCGAAGCAGTGTACCGCTCCGACTGGGGACGAATCGTAGCCACCCTCATCAGCCTGGTCGGTGACTTCGACCTGGCCGAGGAGTGCGCCCAGGAAGCCTTTGCCACCGCGGTGCGCCAGTGGGAAGAGTCCGGAGTACCAGAGTTTCCGCGGGCCTGGATCGTCCAGACCGCCCGCCATAAGGCCGTCGACCGCATCCGCCGCAAACAGGTTTTCGAGAAGAAGCTCGAATTCTACGCCGCCGACGAATTGGGTCCTGCTTTTACCGAACCGGATTACGATTCTACTCAGATTCCCGACGATCGCCTTCGCCTGATCTTTACCTGTTGCCACCCCGCGCTGGCCTCTGAGGCGCAAGTCGGCCTGACGCTGCGTACCCTGTGCGGCCTCGAGACCGACGAAATTGCGCGCGCCTTCCTGGTCCCGGACACGACCATGGCGCAGCGGCTGGTCCGCGCCAAGCGCAAGATTCGCGACGCCGGTATTCCGTACGTCGTGCCTGACACGGGTGACATGGCCGCGCGACTCGACGCCGTCCTTACCGTGATCTACCTGGTCTTCAACGAAGGCTATGCCGCAACCCGCGGCGGTCCCCTGGTAAGGACCGACCTCTGCGCCGAGGCAATTCGCCTGGGACGCCTGGTCCGAACATTACTGGAACCACAGCCTCCGGCGGAAGCGACCGCTCTCCTGGCGCTGATGCTGCTGCAGGATGCGCGGCGCGAAGCCCGGCTCGATGAACGCGGCGATCTCGTCATTCTCGAAGAGCAGGATCGCAGCCGCTGGAATCACGGCCAGATTGCCGAGGCCCTGCCGCTGGTCCGCGAGGCCTTTCGCGGTGCCGTCGGCCCGTATGCGCTGCAGGCGGCGATCGCGGCCGTGCACTGTGAGTCGGCTCGTCCCGAAGACACCGACTGGAAGCAAATCGTTCAACTCTACGACCTGCTTGAGAGAGTGCAGCCATCACCGGTGGTATCGCTGAATCGCGCCGTCGCCGTGGCTATGGCCGATGGTCCCCGGCCGGCTCTCCAACTGGTGGAAGCGCTGGCCGCAACCAACGATCTCGAAAACTATCACCTTCTGCATGCTGCCCGCGCCGACCTGTTGCGCCGCCTCGGATCTCTGGAAGAAGCCGCGAAAAGCTACTCCCGCGCCCTGGAACTGGTGACCAACGACAGCGAGCGCCGCTTTCTGGAGCGGCGACTGCGCGAAGTCCAGCCCCCGGCAGCGTGACTCCGTAAATCCCTAGCTGGCCTTCTTCATCGGAACTTTGGCGCCCTTCTTGCGCGCTTCCGAAAGCCCGATGGCGATGGCCTGTTTGCGGCTCGTGACCTTCCCACCCTTGCCTCCCTTGCCGGAACGCAGCGTACCGCGTTTCTCCCTGCGCATGGCGCTCTCCACGCTCTTGCTCGCGGCCTTGCCATATTTCCTATGACTGGATTTCTTCCGTGAACTCTTCCTGGCTGCCATGACAATCCTCCTGCCTCTTAGAGGGGGCGGGCTTCGAGCAGGTTGCCGCGCCAGGCAAAGACTGGCGTGTGCTGCTGTCTAGAAAGCTATGGCTTGCCAGACTGTGGCCTGATGGAATTGTGGAAGGAAACGAGTTCAGAGGTTGCGAAAAACTCATTCAAACAGTCTTCAGGAAGGGCTCGACTTCAGTCGGGCCGTTAAGTCGTCTAGACTGGCTTGCGCTTCAGCGCCTGCGGTGACCTTTGCCCCGCCCTCGATAACTTTTTCCGTAGCCTCTTCAGTCGTGCCACCGCTGCGCTTTAACGCCCGACGTTGACTTCCCCTGTTCAGGGAATCAGCAACAGCTTCCCGGTGGTCTTGCGCCCTTCCAGGTCGCGGTGCGCCTGCTGCGCGTCCTGCAGAGGATAGACGTGTTCGATGCGCAGCTTGAGTTTTTTCGCGGCAATCATGTCAAATAGTGCGTCAGCACGCATTTCGAGCTCATCTCGAGTGGAAATATACTGATTCAGTGAAGGACGGGTAAGAAACAGCGACCCTTTCTGCGTGAGCACAATCGGATCAAGAGATGGCGCCGCCCCGCTCGAGCCGCCAAACAGCACCATCATTCCGCGCGGCCGCAGTATGTTCAGGCCTTTTTCAAAAGTGGTCTTGCCGACTGAGTCATAGACCACGTCCACGCCCTTGCCGCCCGTCAGGCGCTTGGTCTCACTCTCAAAATCGGACTGCGTATAAAAAATAATTTCGTCCGCGCCCGCCTCCCGGGCCAGTTTGGCCTTCTCCTCGGTAGAAACCGTCCCGATCACACGCGCACCAATGTTATGCGCCAACTGCACCAGCAGCAGCCCTACTCCGCCTGCCGCGGCGTGCACTAACGCCGTGTCCCCGCGTTTCAGGGGGAACGTCGAAAATGCCAGATAATGCGCGGTCATGCCCTGCAGCATCACCGCGGCGGCTTCGCGCTCGCTCACGCCCTGCGGAACTTTGACCAGGCGGTCGGCGGGGACAGCGACATACTCCGCATACGATCCCATGATTCCGGTCCATGCCACCCGGTCGCCGGCTTTCACCGACTTAACCTCCGCGGCCACGGCCGAGATCACACCCGCACCTTCCTGTCCAATCACGAACGGCAGCGCAACCGGATACCTGCCTTCGCGATGGTACACATCAATAAAGTTCACGCCCGAAGCGGCGATCTTCACCACGGCTTCGCCGGCTTTGGGTTGCGGTACCGGCAGATCCACAAGTTCGAGGGCTTCCGGTCCGCCCACTTTTTTTACCTGAATGGCTTTCATATCGCTTTGGATTGCCTGGGACGGCGAACGATTCCACGAAAGATTCAACGCACCTTAATGTACCAAACCTCGTACCAGCCGGCGAGGTCGGTTTCAGTCCCTGCCAGCTGCACATATATGCGGATATCCTAGAATGGAGATGGAAAGAACGCCAGGGAGAACGCCGCATGAAGACGGTGGGAGTGATCGGAGGCATCGGGCCGGAGTCCACCATCGAATATTACCGTTTTCTGGTTGCAGCCTATCGCGCTCAGAATCCCGACGGCAGCTATCCGCCTATCATCATCAACAGCATCAACCTGAAAGCTGTGGTTGATCTGCTCGAAGCCAATGACCTGGCCGGCGTGACCGATCGCTTTGTGGCGGAAATTCAGAAATTGGCCGCTGCCGGGGCGGAGTGCGGACTGCTGGCTGCCAACACTCCGCATATCGTCTTTGATGAAATCCACCGCCGGTCGCCCATTGCGCTGGTCAGCATTGTGGACGCCACTTGTGATGCGGCCAAAATCCAGGGATTGAAAAGACCCGTCCTGCTGGGCACTCGCTTCACCATGCAAGGAGAATTCTATCCCCGCGTATTTAACGCCGCTGGAATCTCGCTGGTTGTGCCCCAACCCGACGAGCAGACCTACATTCACGACAAGTACATGGGCGAATTGGTCAAAGGGATCATTCGGCCCGAGACACGCCAGAGGCTCCTGGCGATCGTTGATCGCTTGAACGAGCGCGAGAGTATCGATGGCGTGATTCTGGGAGGTACGGAGCTGCCACTGATTCTTGGCGATGTCACGGACCGTGCCATCCCATTTCTCGACACCACGCGGATCCATGTGCAAGCCATCGCCACACTGGCGTGGTCGTAGTGGAACTGGACTTGGTGACCACTCAGATGCGATTTCATCCCCTTTGGCTTGATCGAATGAAATGTCCGGATGGGTTCATTCCTTGCCAGTAATAGAAGTTTCGTGCAATCATTAATCAGCCGAAGATTGCTGGTTCACGCCTTCCATCGCCCGCCATTTCGGTGATTCCGGTTCAACCGGGGGACGTAGTTCAGTTGGTTAGAACGCTGCCCTGTCACGGCAGAGGTCGCGGGTTCGAGTCCCGTCGTCCCCGCCATTCCTTTGAATGGTTTACAAAGAACCCTCAAAAGCAATCTGGGTCCGTTTGGGTCCAATCGGCGTTCCGGCCCCCGCCGATTATGCCCCGCATCCAGACAATCGACAGGAACCAACTCCTCGGGACCTGCTGGATTAGGTTTGACTTGCTTGCCGACAACTCACCCCCAGGCAGGATGGCATCCACCAGCTTTCCCTGCGCCAAGCGCTTGCTCTTCGTCGTTGCCTGAAGATACTTGTTGGTTACGTGCAGATTACTGTGACGCAAGTAGTCGCGGATCATGAGTTAGTGTTCGCCCATGTCCGCCAGCATGGACCCGACCGTGTGCCGAAAAGCCCACGCCGATGATGCCGATCGTCCTGAAGGCCGGTTGGATCTTCTTCTTCAACACGGAAGCCAGATCGAGCGGTTTGCTCCCCTTCAGTCTCTCCGAAGGGAAGACGAAGTCGTTCGGCTGGTTGTAGAGACTTTGCGACCTCCACTCCAGCAAGGCCTGCCTCAGACTCGGATGCATCGGCAAAAGCTTTGCAGATGCTTCCGTTTTTGTGCTCTTCAGGTGCCCACCCCGACGCCAGTAGTAGGAATGTTGCACGCTGAAATTCATGTTGTAGAAGTCGCAGTCCAGCCAACGTAGTGCTCCGAGTTCCCCTTGACGTTGTCGTTCCACTTCACCAAAGTGGTGACGGGATAAGACCCGCAAAGGCAATAGAAGACTTGGTGGATTATGAACTCAAGTTGCGACGGCTCGCCATTTCATTCGCAATTGCCGATTGTTGCGGGCTGGATAGTCTTCGTTTTGCGGCGGGAAAGACTACTTCGTCCTCGATCCGAATGTGTTCCCCGTAAATCGCCGCCAAGTTGTTGACGGCCTGACGAAACCGTGCTGCCTCCGTTGCGGGAAGACATCGTTCATAAAGACATCGAGTTCCAAGAACATCCACCTCGCCGTGCAGGGTGTTCGCCTTGTGGTGGTCGGCCTCGAGCGCGTCCAGGCTTGCAAGTGCGTTTTCGATTTCGGAATCTTGAATCTGCCTTAGACGAGGGAACAGAGATTCTTCCTCGTCTGCGGTGTGCTTGGGGGCCGATTCCCGAAAGTATCGGAGGCCGGATTCGAGTGCTGACCGCGCCTCTTCGGTCAAGGGGCGATCAATGACCTCTGCGACGCGCTGCAACGATCCGAGGAACATCTCGATGCGCCTGTGGCAGTCCGATAGAAGTCCCGTAGGATCAGAAAAACTGTGAGCTTTCGCTCCAATCTGAACCGGCATGTCCAGTAACCTCACTCAGCGTTGACGATCCTCATCACTGTGCCGAACATCGGCGTCCACCCGATCAACGAACAGATAAAGCCCGAAACAAACCAGAAACATTAATCCCGAAAAGATCGCTGCGGGTAGAGCAGTGTGATGTTTGCCCGCCAGAAATGATTCTAGTGCCGCACTCAGTAGCCAAATCTGTACGATCAGCAGTACGGCGATCAGAGACATGGCGCCGGCGATCGCGGTAAGACCGCGCGTTTTCGGAGGAAGATCGATGTTTGTCGGCACGGTCATGATGTCTTAATGTCGACGGCCACGAGTTCGCCACCGCGGGATTCAAGAATGATTTTGGGCAAAGGCCTCGATGGAGGGCCTTGAAGAACCGACCCGTCAGCGACAGAAAAGAATCCTTTATGGCACGGGCATTCGAGGCGGTTATCCTCCTGCGAGTAGTAAACCGCACAGGAGAGGTGAGTGCATTTCTGGCTATAACTGACGTGCTCATTCTCGGATGTTCGAACGAGAATGCAATGGTCGTCCTTGGTCGGGTAAGTGAACAACTTCACTCCTCCCACCGGAATTTCGCCGAGACGCGCGACCGTTTGTTGAGGATAGGAAGGGGCCTTCGAGAGCATCGAGCGCACCAGAATCCAGAGATTACCAACGAACATGCCGAAACTGGTGAGCACGAGGAATTTCGTCAACTGTCTGCGAGTAACGTAGCGTTCGTCGGCGGTGCGAACCGAAAACTCCTCTTTCCACAACGGTTCGCTACTCGATCGTCGCAGCCAATTCATGCTGTTCCTCCCACATGTAGTCCACTACATCTAAAGCGATAGCATCCCGCTCGGCCGGCGCCATCATGAACACCTTAGTTGTGATTTTCTGTTCTCCAAAATAGAAAATATTTGTTGGCCTCTCCCGCCGTTTGGCAATGTCTTCCGGGCGGACGTAGGCGAGCGCTTGACTCGGGCACACCGTCGCACACATCGGCCGTTTGCCTACAGATGTCCTGTCGTAACACATATCGCACTTCATCATTTGCTGCTCGGGTTCCATCATCTTCGGTATTCCGAAGGGACAGGCAAGGACGCAGTTGCTGCAGGCGATGCAGCGCGGCTTCATAGAGGAATGGACGATACCATCTTCGCCCTTCTTGATTGCATCCGCGGGACAGACCTGCGCACAGGTCGGCTCGTCACAGTGCCAACAAACGTAAGCTGCGGACGTGATGCTCTCGCGGCGTTCGATGAAATCGAAGTGGATCATCGACTTTCCGCGATGGGTCTCACATTCCTCACAAGCCTGCAGACAGGAACGGCATCCAATGCAGCGCGAGGGATCGATATAGAACTCGTAGCCGTACACTATGCGCCTCCTCGTGAAGCGCCGTTATGAGCGGCTCGATCGTCTGGTGAGGAATCTGGGCTTGTGGCGAGTTGGATTCGGCAGGCGGACACTTTGAACTCAGGGATCTTGCTGCGTGGGTCAAGGGTTCGGTGAGTCAGACGATTTGCGCTACGCGTCCCGGCCCAGTGATAAGGGATGAAAACGGTGTCGGGGCGGATCGTTTTGACCACCATCGCGCGGATTGTAAGATCGTCGCGGCGTGTGGTCACTGTGACCCAATCGCCGTCTTTGATGTTGTGCTTCTCGGCGAGCCGGGGATGAATCTCTGCGCGAGGCTCTGGATACTGATCGACTAGTGCGCCGATGCGTCGCGTCTGCGTGCCGGACAAATACTGGCTGACCACTCTTCCAGTGGTCAGATATAGAGGATAGTCGTCATCGACAGGATCGCCGCTTGGACGCCATTCTGTCTTGTTGAAGTGGGCCTTCCCATCGTGGGTGTAGAACTTCTTGTCGGCGAAAAGCATTGGGGTACCAGGATGGTCGAGATCGGGGCAGGGCCAAAAAATGCCTTTCTCTTTGTCGACTCGTTCATAAGTGATGCCGTAATAATCGGCGACTCCGCCGCGGGATGCGACGCGAAGCTCCTCAAGAATGTCGGCTGGATTCTTAAACGGAAAATACTTGCCTCGACCCAACCGATGTGCGATATCAACAATAATGTCCGAATCTCGACGCGCCTGACCAGGCGGGTCGATGCTCTTCTGCCAGTGGATGACGCGTCCCTCGGCGCTGCATCCCAGGCCATCCTCCTCTTCATGCAGACTGCCGGCGAGGACTACGTCGGCATGATGAGCGGTCTCGGACATGAAGAAGTCGATCACTCCGAAGTACTCCAATTTCGATAGTGCCTCCCGCGTGAAGTTGGCATCCGGCAGCGAAACCAACGGATTGAAACACATCGACAACAGGCCCTTGATTTCGCCTGAGTGAATGGCGTTCATGATTTCCTGCGCGCTGTAGCCTGGTTGAGGAAGCTCTTCCGGTCGAATGCCCCAGACTCCAGCAATGTATTCGCGAGCGGCGGGATCTGAGAGCGAACGCTGGCCCGGAAGTTGATCGCATTTCTGTCCATGCTCGCGACCGCCCTGGCCGTTGCCCTGGCCGGTAATCATGGTCGGACCAGAACCTTCGCGGCCGATGTTTCCGGTTGCCAACGCGATGTTAACGATCGCGGAACAATTCTCGACGCCTTTGGATTGATGCTCGAGTCCGCGCGCGTGCATCAGGATGCAGCGTTTCGACTTGCCGACCCAGCGAGCGGCTTTCTCAATCGTCTCCGGAGGAACGCCTGTCATTTCGGCCGCTTTGCGCAGATCCCATTGCCGGGCGTAAGCTGCGACCTCATCGAAACCGATCGTGTACTGGCCGATGAAATCGCGGTCTTCGAGGCCGTCACGCAGGATCACATGAAGCATTCCCAAGAGCAACGCGAGATCGGTGCCTGGCCGCAAGGGCAGATACAAGTCAGCATTTCGCGTAATCGGTGTCATACGCGGGTCGGCAACAATCAGCTTTCCGCCGTTGTCGCGGCAACGCCAGATGTAGTCAGTGGTGATGGGAGCACATTCGCCGATATTGGCACCGATGACAAACAGGACTTCGGCTTTCGGAATCTCGCTCCAGGGAATGGTGCTGCGGTCGATGCCGAATGCCAGCTTGTATGCGGTACCTGCCGAGACCATACACAGACGGCCGTTGTAATCGATGTGCCTAGTTCCAAGAGCGACGCGCGCAAACTTCCCTAACAGATACGACTTTTCCGTGGAGAGCGATGCTCCTCCGTAAATGGCAAACGCGTCTTTACCGTACTTGTCCTGAATTTCCCGAATCTTGGCGACAGTGAAATTCAGACTCTCATCCCACGTTGTAGGCTGGAAGCCATTTTGGCGGCGCATCAACGGTGCGAGAAGGCGATCCGGATGGCCGCTCTGCATATAGCGCTTCACGCCCTTGGGACAAAGCATGCCATGGTTGAAAGGAAAATCCTCCCAAGGCTCGAATCCAATAATGTGATTTTCTCTAATCTTCAACTGAATACCGCACTGCTGTCCGCAGAAGCAACAATGGGTCTTCACCAATTTCTCCGCGGGGTGGATTGATTCATCTTTCCATCCGCCGGGAGGAACATAGTTCAAATGAGGCCCGAACTGTTCCTTGAGCGCCTCTTCAGAGATCGGGGCCTTAGCCATTCGCTTCCTCTTTTAGTCGCATTTGTGCAAGTGAAATTGATTTGCGTTTGCATGCCGGGCAGAGTTCTTGCCAATTGCTGACGGGGCCATGCATCGAATAGTTGAAGCCCATCTGCGGGAGAACTTTCTTGAGATCTTCAACGTGCATGCGCGATGCGTAACGTTCGCCGCACCGAGCACAGATCGCGCCGCTGTCTTCAGCTCCGGCTTGCTGGTAGAGTTTGACTCCCAGTTGCGCGGGCCGTTGGAAGATGTGAAAGAACTTGCCAAAGGGCAGGTAGAGAAGTGCTGCGATCACCGTGATGGCATGCAGGATAGCAATGAAATCGTAGAAACTACCTCCCAGCCACTCCTGCGATACCGTCAAGGCCAAGCCAGTGATCGAAATCGCGAATAACAAGATCAGAGGCCAGAAGTCCATGGCCAAGGTCTGTACCGCCCGTGCCCCTTCATCGCGCATACGGCGCCAGAGAGACAGCCCAATTCCGCCGAGAACGAGAAAGGCCGCAATATCCAAACCGTGAAAAAGCAGCAGCGCGGTCAAAGTGTGTAAATGAAAGTGTCCGGCCGGATATCCGAACAAATGTGTCACGTAGACCATCTGATTGTTGGGATCGCTGGTGAAATAGACCCATCCGAATACGAGCGGGAAGGTGATCGCAGCGGCTAGCAGGCAACCCCAGAAAATCAACTGATGCATCGCCCATCGCAACCTGGACCTTTTTGCGATGAAGGTCTGCGATAGCAGATGCGTTCCCACCAGGGAAATCACATGGGCGAGACTACGAAAAACACCGCGCGCTCGAAATAGTTGCCACCCGCGTTCCCAATAGACGCGGGTCGGCGGTTTCCGAATCCAGACCGAATAGTGAAAGACGACGCCCCAAGTAGCGAATATGATCGCGAAGGTGTAGATGACAAGCGCCGGATCGAAATTCTGCAGATTGCGCGAACCGAGCACAATGGCGGCGATGAGAACGCCCGTCCATAACGTCGCCCACGCGCCGGATCGAATTGTGTCAGCGGTACGAATCGCAGCGGCCGGAAGTTTTGCCTGCAACTCGTCTTCGCGCGGCAATAAGACTTTTGCGTTCGCCCACCAGAGAAGGCAGGCCACTGCGGACAGGAGCAGAAATCCTGGCCAGACCACCCCGAACCTGTCACGAAACACGCCTAATAGAAGGGGCGGAAAAAATCCTCCCATGCCACCCATCGCGCCGACAAGTCCGGTGACCGTTGCGCGCTGATTCGGGAAGTACCGTGGAACGAGTTGGAACACAGCGCCGTTGCCAATGCCAAGCAGCGCAGCGGACCCCAGTGCGCCGACGGTGAACGGAACCATGGACTGCACGCCCAGCAGTAGTCCGAAAGCGGCGACGGCAGGAAGGATCCAGGAAAGAACCCGCGAACCTCCAATGCGGTCTGACAGCCACCCACCAAGGGGTCGGCACAAGGTCGCGAGCACAACGAAACCGGCAGTGCGAAAACCGGCGTCTGCAGCCTTCAGCCCAAACTGGTCGCGCAACAGCGTCGGGAGATAGATCGAGAAGGCAACGAATCCACCGAAGGTCAAAAAATAAAAGGCAGCAAGTAGCCATGCCAGTGGCTCGCGGCCAAGAACGCCGAGCATTTCCGAGAGACCTTTTGGACGTGTTGTTTGAGTTGCATTGCGTGCGAAAGCCGCAAAGACCACCGCCCAAACAACCAGAATGATCGACATCCCCGTGTAGACGGCGCGGAACCCGAACGTGGCGGCGACAACCGGCCCGAGAAATACCGCTGCGGACTGGCCGATATTTCCCAGGCCGTACACGCCGAGGGCACTACCTTGGCTCTCCATGGAGAACCAGCGCGAAACATAACCGACCCCCACTGCAAATGACGAACCCGCCATTCCGAGGAAGAAGGCAACGACAAGCAAGTTGCGGTAACTCGCAGCGGATGGAACGAGAGCCACGGGAGCCGCAACCACTAACATCAATACCGAAAAGACGATGCGCCCGCCAAAGCGATCGGCCAGCATGCCCATTGGCAGCCGGGCCAATGCTCCGAGAAGCACGGGGACGGCGACGAGAAGCGCAGTCTGGGTTGCGGAGAGGTGAAATCGCTGGCGAAAGACCGGAGCGAAGGCGCTGATGAGCCCCCAAGCCGCAAAGCAGACCATGAACGAAATCGTTCCGAGCAGCAGGTGCCGTTGTTGCGAATGTTGAGTTGACCCCAAAGCCTTACCTCTCGACGTTACGATATCCTATTCCACCGCCTTCAGTTTTGTGTACACCCAGTGAACCACCAGCGGTTAATCATTGCTCACTGCGCTGGTTTGGTGTGTCATCTTGCTGCGCATTCACGGTCCCAGAGGGAGTTTGGTTGGAGAGTTCCCATTCGAACCAGTCCTCTCCGAAGAGTTCGACCGGATGCTGCGTCCGAATCGTTCCGTTTCCGCAGCGGAGGTCATCGGCGGAGCAATACTTGTCGCATCCCCAGCAGATTCGTTCTGGATGCTTCGGATTGATCGCTACTTTCGATTTTGACACGCTGGCCCAAGTTGTATTGCAAAAGTTGTCTCTCACCCGCTAACTCTCTCAGATCCGTTCCGAACTTTTCAGGAAACGGAGGAGCTCGGCTAAGATGGCCGCTCGCTGTTCGACGGCCTTTGGCTGGTGAAGGTAAGGATTAGATTGATAGCAAACAGGGTCACGGCAGTCATCTCGGTGATCGCCGAAACCGGAAGCCACGACCAGGCGGAATGAACCAGCTCCTGATAGGCCAGAACTTCCGAACTGACTCGCAAGGCACAGCCGAGAGTCAGAAGTGCCAGAGCGGCAAGCATCAGCTTTGTGCTGAACAGAACTTTCATGCCCGAAAAGGCGGGCAGCACGCGTTGTCCGATCGCAAAGACCATCGTGGACAGAAATCCGACTGTCAGCGCATGTCGTGATGCTCCCCAAATGCCGTGAGCGTTGCTGGTAAAGGCAGCCCAGACGCCGAGCAGCGCGGCCACGAATGCCCAAATGTAAGCCAGCCTGATAAACAACGGGAAGCTGGAGTGTACCCCGGTTAATTTCGCTGGCTTTTCCGCGCAGGCAAAAAGCCTCAAAGCAGCCGACGCAACGACGGTGCATACGACAAAACCGATCACTGCTAATCTCGTCCAGCCTAGGAAAACGGCGATGATCGCAGCCGAATTCAGGCCAACAGCCGCAAGAAGGGTCCTTGCGCGCGTGGGACGCAAGCCAAGGAACACGGGAAGCCATTTGGCACTGAATCCCCAAACAAAGGGAACAAGAAAGCCCCATGTCTGGAGGGCCAAGTATTTTTGATCGAAGCTCACAGGCACATCGGGAGAGGCCGCTCGCAGCGCGGACCAAATTGAGACACCGAGATTCACGAGGAGAGTGGCGAGCAGACCAGTGGTTCCTGCGATCACCACGAACACCCACGGTTCGAGGGTCTTTTTTCCAGAGTCCTTGGGTCGATGTCCCGAAACAGTGTGAAAGAAAATCAGGAATGCTGTCAGTTCAAGTGCGGCGGACAACGGCAGGAGTGTGCGCCAGTGCCAGTTGTAAACCGTGCAGATCCATCGAGTGGTAACGCCAGTCGTCCAGAGCCCCCACGCGGTGTACACGGCAGACAGAGCGAACGAATTGAGGCGGCGAAGCTTGGGGATCGAGTAAAACCCGATCCCGAGAATGAAAGTTCCGATCCAACCGAAGATCTGGGCGTGGCCGTGCGCCTGAATCCACGCCGAGGAAACCGTCTGCGTGGACTGAAGGGAACTGATTGCTATCAGGTTCCACACACCCAAGAAAGTCCCTGGCAACAACATGAAAGCGAGGCCAGTACAGATGTACAGGGTAAGCAGTCGAGAAAGTGTTGTCTCTCGTGATGCAGAGATGTTAAAGATCTCGATCGGCGTTAACGGCCGGCCGGCCTCTCGTTCGATTCGCGTCGCCAGTGCGGACATGATTTCCTCGTTCAGTGAGACTTTTCCATTGCGATTGCACGCGGAAACAGGATGTTGTTCTCCAGGTGAATGTGCTGGTGAAGATCGGCTTCAAAGTCCGCCAGCGCCTTGTAGAGGGTTTGATAACTGATGCAGGCGTCACCCGGAGTGGTATAGCCACAACTGGCCTCACGCATGGCGCGCAGTGCATTCCCAGCGGAGTCGTGCTCGTGCTCCATCATGGACACAGGGTTTTGCACACTGCCAAACGGTGGTGGCAGAATGGGTTCCTTCTGAATTACGGCCTCCTCCATCCTCACGATGTAGGGAAATAGAACCTTCTCCTCCTTCATCATGTGTGTCGTCAGTTCTTGAACCAGACTCTGGAAGCTGGCTCGGACCTGTTGCAGTTCGGGATGATTCTTCCCGTGGACGGAGCAAACCTTCTCTAGAAGAGGAACAAGGCGAGCCATTTCCTCACGCGTGAATTTGTGGTGGGTGTTCTTGATGTGTGTGATCAAATCGGCGAGTGGCTCAATCTGCCAATTCCTGTCTTTCTGCGTTGCATGCGCTGCTTCCTCAGCCATCTCCAGAGAATCGATCACCTGCTCGACCGAGAGGTTCGATGCTCGGCAAGCGTCTTCCAGCGATTTGTTGCCTCCACAGCAATAGTCAATGCCCAGTTTTTCGAAAACTCTGGTAGCGGCCGTATTTTCCAGCGCCAATTCACGGACGGTTCTTTCGGCTGTCATGTTCATCGAAGTCTCCAGACGACCCCGCTCGATGCTTGTAGGTCGCGCTTGATGTTTTGAGGTTAACGGAGGAAAAGGCTGGTGCCGATGACTTTTGTCACAAATGACAGAATTCGACAGGGGAGTGTGAATTCCTAGGAACAAGGAAAGTGAGAATGTCCGTAGGGTCTGATTTATTCTGGTGAATCGGTTTCGGTTTCCAACGCTTTCAAATCAGAGATCGTCACCCTCCGCCCGTCGATCTCAAGTATCCCCTCTGCCTGGAGTCGAGAAAGATTGCGCGAGACGAGCTCGCGGACCGTACCAATGTGCGATGCCAGTTCCTGATTGCTGGCGGGCAATGTGATTTCCACGCCTCCAGGCGAGCGTTTGCCATCCTTCTGTGCGAGGCGCAACAAGAACGACGCCAGCCGGTGCCGCACAGTCGTAAATGAGAGTTCTTCGATTATTCCAACGAGTCTGCGCAGGCGGGAACCGACAACCCGCAAGACTTTAAGCGCCACCTGAGGGTGGGCCAGGCACAGAGCGTGAAAGTCCTGCTTGCTGACAAAGAGCAGCGTGGCATCGTCGATCGCCGTTACAGATGCGGGATAGTTCCCGCCATCGAACACGGGAAGTTCTGCAATGGAACTACCTGGTCCATCGATACTCAGTACTTGTTCGCGCCCGTTGGCCGAACTCTTAAAGATTCGTACGTGGCCGGCTTCGACGACGTAGAGCCCAGCGCAAGGCTCACCTTCGTCGAACACGCTCTGGCCCGCAGAATAATTGCGCATCACAGTACGTTGCGCGAGGAAACTCAATTCGTTCTCCTCCAGCCCAGAGAAAAGTGGGACTTTCGCGAGCGTCTTTCCGATTGCAGCAGTGGGTTGCGGCACGACGGCTATTGTATCGGAGGGCTGAGGAGGGCGTCTGTCCGCCAGTCTAATCAGGTCTTTTCGCGGTGCGAACAAATCACGTACCGGTGATCGACCGGGCTCTGTCTATTTGGCAGAGGGCTATGAAAGTTGGAGATTTACCAGAAGAGTTATTGGGCCTCTTCAAGGTTGGCACGCCTCTCTTAAATACCCTCACGACTTTGCGGTGTTTCGAGCGTTGCCAATCTGGCGAAGACGTTAGTCACAATACGATCGCAGCGAGGAGCATGAAACGGGAATGCGTTCGCTTCAGATATTCGGGCGCTTTGGTAAAGTTCCTTTCGCAACATCCCATGGGCTCTGTGTAACCGAATCTTGACGTTATCCTCGGTGAGCGACAGGCATTCGGCAGTCTCCGCAGTTGTCATTTCTTCCACGTCCCGCATCATCACGACTGTCCGATACTGCTCAGGAAGGCTCTCGATCGCTTGTTCGAGGATTTTATTCATCTCTACCGAGGCCGTTTCAGATTCGGGGTTTAGCTTCACCGGGACTGCCCCGATCTCGCCTTGCATGTTTTCATTCATGTCATCCCATTCCTCGAAGCGTTTTGCCTTGTGGGCTCGAGCCAAAGCCTCATGTACAGCGATACGGGTGAGCCAGGTCGAGAACTTCGAGCGACCTGCGAACTGCCCGAGGTACTGGAACGCCCTTACATATGCGTCTTGCATCACATCCTCGGCCTCGCCGTCATTCTTGAGAATCGCGCGTGCCACGCGATACAGGCGAGTGTTGTAGCGCCGCATCACCACTTCATACAGTGCCGTGTCTCCCGCCAACACCCGCTCAACGACTTCTTCATCCGACAGGGCTGAGGCGCGCGCGAGCGTCAGGACTTCGTCCGCCATACATTGTTCCTTGTTTTGTGAAGTCATTCTAGATCATAGAGTGGCGAGGACAAGAACGGTTACAAAGAATCTTGCGTCGAGATCGTTGTAACCAAAGACGCTTTCCGTGACTCCTTCATTTGAGGAAAGAGGAGAAATCTATGGATCAGCGATTGAATTCGAGTTGGTGGGCTTTGCGGATCGCCTTGGGGCTCGCCCCATTCTTGGCCGGCCTCGACAAGTTCTTCAACCTTCTTACGAAGTGGACGATGTACCTCAATCCACTAGCGCTACGTGTCGTGCCGGTTGCACCCGAAACATTCATGCGTGCCGTGGGTGTGATTGAAATGATTGTGGGAATTGCGATTCTTACGCGCTGGACGCGCCTCGGAGCATATGTCGCAGCCGCATGGTTGGTATGTATTGCATTAAACCTGGTCTCGATGGGCGCATTTCTCGACGTTGCAGTTCGCGACCTCCTCATCGCCGTGGCCGCGTTCTCCTTGGCTCGACTCACGGAGGTTCGGGTAAGCGTGGTTCGTCCCTTTACGCACCGGCAAGAAGTCGCGTCGCCAACCGCGGCATGACGAGACTCGGACGGTGTAGACGTCACTTGCCTGTTCCTCAAGGTAAGATATGTTCAGACATCAGCTGACGCTGCCCGATTGAGTAACAAGCGAAGGGAAGCAATGGCGCCCACCAAAGTCACGATTTACGAGAAGCCGACGTGAACCAAGTGCCGCGAGGTCAAGAGGCTCTTGACTGCGAAGGGTGTGGATTACCAGGCCATCAACTATCTTACGGAGCCTCTCTCCGTCGATGCGCTTAAACAATTGCTTCGCAGCGCTGGGTTGAGACCACAAGACGCGTTGCGAACGAACGAGGAGGCCTACCGACAATTTGTGGCTGGGCGAGACTTGAGCGACGATGAAATTGTCCGGATTATGGCCGACCATCCTGAACTGATCCAGAGACCGATCGTGGCGAGGGGCGACAAAGCTGTGCTGGCGCGGCCAGTGGAGCGACTGGCGAAGCTAGGCATCGAATACCACTCCGAACACTGATCCGTGGGTTCAGCCAAATGATCGCTTCTACTCGACATCTGGTTGGCCCGGGTCAGCATCGAACATGAGGTAAACCATGGCAGAGACACCAGAGACGAACAAGCCCGATTTCAGAAATGGATTTCCGATTCGCGATCTCCTCGATGGCAGCATGATATTGGGCCAGGCCGACGGCGAGGAATTGGTTCTGGGCCGCCGCGGTGATGAGTTTTTTGCTATTGGTGCCCACTGCACCCACTACGGCGGCCCGCTCGGAGAAGGCTTAATCGTGGGTGACACCGTGCGCTGTCCCTGGCACCACGCCTGTTTCAGTCTCCGGAATGGCGAGGCGCTGCGGGCGCCAGCTCTTGATCCAGTCCCTTGTTGGCGAGTAGAGAGATTGGGCGACATGATTTTTGTTCGTGAGAAGCTGCCACCAGCAACCCCGAAACGCGGGACAGCGGGGCCAATCTCGGTTGTGATTGTGGGCGGTGGCGCCGCGGGTCTGGCTGCGGCAGACATGCTGCGGCGAGAGGGCTACGACGGTCCTCTTACCATCGTGAGTGCCGACGCCTCTCCGCCAGTAGATCGTCCGAATCTTTCCAAAGATTACCTCGCGGGCACGGCTCAAGAAGAATGGATTCCCCTCCGGTCTTCGGATTACTATCGCGACCGCCGGATCGATCTGCTCCTTAAGTCACGGGTTTCATCCCTTGACACGAAAAGACGGCGGATAGTGCTTGAGAATAGCAAGGAGCTCGAATTTGGCGCACTCCTGTTAGCAACCGGAGCCGACCCAATCCATTTGCCGATTGAAGGCGCGACTGATTCTCAGGTCTGTTATCTCCGCACGTTCGCTGACAGCAAGGCAATCATTGCACAGGCCACTTCAGCAAAACGTGTGGTAGTCGTTGGTGCCAGCTTTATTGGCTTGGAAGTTGCCGCATCGCTGCGTACCCGCGGAATCTCTGTAGATGTAGTAGCACCTGATAGTCAGCCGCTCGAACGCATCATGGGAGCTGAGGTTGGCCTCTTCATCCGCAAGCTTCACGAAGCTCACGGCGTAACTTTTCATTTGGAGAAGACTATCAGGGGGGTGAATGGTCGCACCGTTACCCTGACCGATGGAACTACCTTGGACGGAGACTTCCTGGTCCTAGGGGTAGGTGTGCGTCCATCCTTGGCTTTGGCCGAGCAAGCTGGGCTCGCGATTGATCGCGGTATCTCAGTCAACGAATACCTCGAAACCAACGTGCCTGGAATCTTCGCGGCCGGCGATGCCGCTCGTTGGCCCGATCCGTACACCGGCGAACGAATTCGCGTCGAACACTGGGTGGTGGCGGAACGTCAGGGACAGGTAGCCGCTAAGAATATTCTTAGTCGTCGCGAGCGGTTTGATGCCGTCCCATTCTTCTGGAGCCAGCATTACGACGTGGCAATCAACTATGTAGGCCACGCCGAGAAGTGGGACGCTATCGAGATCGATGGGAGCCTCGATGCGCGCGATTGTGCCGTAACGTACAAGAAAGGCGGTCGCACTCTCGCTACTGTAACCATCTCGCGAGATCTCCAAAGCTTGCAGGCTGAGACTGCGATGGAAGCTGCAATACGTTCGCAAAGACGAGAGGTCGCCTGAGGGGTTCCTCCCCGTTCGACCAACTCGTCAGAACGGACCGATTCTCTCTAAATCTGGGTCCGAGTGGGGTCCGGTAAGCCGGGTCAAAGAATTCTTAAGAGGATCAAGAACGGGCTGTCAGCACCGTTAAAATCCAATAAGTTGCACGTCGTTGTTGCCCTGTCACGGCAGAGGTCGCGGGTTCGAGTCCCGTCTTCCCTGCCATTCTTTCAAGCACTTGAGATTGGCGATTTGCGTCATAGTCCAATCTGGTCCACCTAGGCCAGTTCTTCTTCCGTGTTGAGCGCCATCCGAACAAGTCTGCTTTGCGCCAGCTGCCTGTCCCGACGCGGTCTGTTTAGCTCACTGAAGCCAATCGACGCCGCCAGATTGAAGTTGGCCATGCAGAAACTGGCCCAATCCACCGAAATCGGAGAGAATTCTAGCCAGACCCTGGATTTCGACGAGGTACGAATGCCCCGATTGCTTTCAGTGAACGTCGGTCTTCCGCGCGATGTGACGTGGAACGGTAAGACTGTCCGCACCGCCATCTGGAAATCTCCAGTCGAGGGACGGCAAATGGTGCGCAAGCTCAATATCGATGGCGACGGGCAGGGCGATCTGGCCGGTCATGGTGGCGAGCAGCGCGCCGTTTTTGTTTATCAGATGGACTCCTATCACTACTGGGAGCGCTTTCTCGGACGTAGTGACTTTATCTTCGGTCAGTTCGGAGAAAACTTCACGGTTGCGGGACTTCTTGATAACCAAGTCTGCATTGGCGATCGATACCGCATTGGTGACGCGATATTTGAAGTGACACAGCCGCGCGTAACCTGCTACCGCGTGGGTATTCGCCTGAATGAACCTCGCATGCCAGCCCTGCTCGTAGCCCATCACCGGCCAGGATTCTACTTTCGTGTCTTGCAGGAAGGAGAAGTGGGTGCAGGCGACGATATCGTGAAAATTGCCGACGGCCCGGAACGGATGACGGTGGCCAGCATTGACGGTCTCTTGTACCTGCCAGGACATTCTCGCGAACAACTGGAACGGGCGCTTCGAGTTCCTGCGCTTAGCGCAGGTTGGCAGTCTTCTTTTCATATGATGCTCGAGCAAGACTTGAGCGCGACCGCCGCCGCGGGAAATCGAGGGTTGGCGAATGAGGAACCAGCACCAGCATGGCTCGGATTCCGAAAAATGCGAGTCGCTGATATCCACAAGGAAAGCGATAGCGTAACTTCCTTCGTTCTGGCGCCCATCGATGGTCAACCTCTTCCTCTTTTCCAGGCTGGTCAATTTGTGGTCTTGCGGTTGCTTGTCGATCCGAATAACCCTCCGGTTCTTCGCAGCTATTCCTTGTCCGATCTGCCCGCAGCCGACCATTTCCGCATCAGCGTCAAGAGCGAATTGAAGGGGATTGGAAGTTCGTTTCTGTGCAACCGTGCGCGAGAAGGCGACGTATTGGATGTGAGTGCGCCGCACGGCAGCTTCACCCTGCATCCCCGCGAGAATCCAGTGGTTCTGCTGAGCGCCGGAGTGGGCGCAACGCCCGTGATGTCGATGCTGCACGCACTCGCCGCCGAAAGATCGCAACGAGAAATCTGGTGGATCTATGGAGCGCGCAATCGCGGCGACCATCCCTTTGCAGAAGAATCGCGTTCCCTACTGAAACAGCTCCCTCGCGGACGAGGGTACATCATGTACAGCAGGCCCGCTGCAACTGACCAGGTCGGGGCAGACTTCGATGCTCCCGGGCACATTGACACAGCCTTGCTGGAGCGAATTGGCGTGTCACAGGGTAGCGACTTCTACCTGTGCGGCCCTTCTTCATTCTTGCAGAATATGCGCGATGGGCTGCGAAACTGGGGTGTGCTCCCCGGGAATGTGCACACGGAGGTCTTCGGTTCTCTCGAGGCTATTACCCCGGGAATGGCGCAGGTGATTCACACTCCTCACCTGCCACAAGGGCCGCCCGGACCTGGCCCCTCAATCTCATTCGCGCGCAGCGGGATTACCGCCGCCTGGGGTCCGAAATTCGGAAGTTTGCTTGAACTGGCGGAAGCATGCGACGTTCCGATCAGATGGTCGTGCCGGACTGGAGTCTGCCATACCTGCGTGACTGGTCTGATTGGCGGATCGATTACTTATGACCCTGAGCCACTGGAGAGGCCCACTCCCGGGAACGTGCTCGTATGCTGTTCTCAGCCTAACGCGGACGTCACTCTGGACCTTTAAAAGAAAATCTGTGAGAGAAACGGGAGGAGTCAATCATGCGTGCTGATATTGTGCCCGGAGGCATTTTCCCCGACTATGAACTGCCCGATCACACCGGCAAACTGCGCAAGCTCAGCGAGCTGCAGGGCGACGATCCGCTAATCCTCACGCTGGCGCGCGGCCACTATTGCCCTAAGGAGCACCAGCAGCATCTGGAACTCGCCGCGTTCTATCCCAGGATCGCGGTGGCGTACACTCAGATCGCCACGATCGCCACCGACGACCACCATACGCTCCAAGAATTCCGCGCGTCAGTCGGAGCCCAGTGGACCTTCCTTTCGGACCCCGACCGAACGGTTCAGAAGGATCTCGACATCCAGGAGTACACCGACCCCGACAATAATCCGATGATCCCGCATACCCTTGTGCTCAAGCCGGGCCTCGTGATCTACAGCGTCTATAACGGCTACTGGTTCTGGGGGCGTCCGTCAATCACTGATCTTTGGCACGATCTGCGCGCCGTTTCGAGGGAAATCCGCCCGGACTGGGATCTGAGCACCCCTGGGCTCCGCGAGGCATGGAATGCGGGTGATTTCTCGCGCTTCCACGGGTGGAACAAGCAGGCCAGTGGGGAAACGGCCTCGAGCGCACGCAAGAAATAGCAGCGCCCCTTTGAAATTGCGCTTTTTATATGCCTTGACACGTATATACTATTAGGCGTATATACAGCACATGGAATCCGTATTCGAAATCATTGCGGAGCCGAACCGCCGCGCGATATTGGGCCTCCTGGTCTCGTCCCAACAGTCGGTGGGAGAGATCGAGCGTCAGCTTCATATGCCGCAGCCGGCCGTATCCAAGCACCTGCGGGTGCTGCGCGAGGCCGGTTTCGTGGAATCCACGGTGGATGCGCAGCGCCGTCTCTACCGGCTGAAACCTGAACCATTTCAGGAGATGGATATCTGGCTGGCCCAATTCCGCCGGTTCTGGTCGGCTCACCTGGATGCGCTCGAACGCCATCTCGACCGCATGGAGCAATCCAGGCCAACGAAAAGGAAGACAAAGACGACGCGGCCCAAACCGCGAACGTGACCAAGGAGAAATGAAATGAAAATCAAAGTGACCAGCGTTTACGTGGACGACCAGGAGAAGGCCCTGCGCTTCTATACCGAGGTGCTCGGGCTTGCAAAGAAGACGGACTTTTCGCAGGGGCCATATCGCTGGCTGACCGTGGCCTCGCCCGAGGAGCCGGACGGCACCGAGCTGCAGTTGGCACTGAACAACAACCCCGCTGCCAAGGCCTATCAGCAGGCCCTGTTTCAACAAAGCCAGCCCGCGATCATGCTCTTCACCGACGACATCAAGGCTGATTTCGAGCGGATCAAGGCCCGCGGCGCCGAGTTCACCATGCCGCCCACCGACGTGACCGGCTCGATCATTACGATGCTGAACGACACCTGCGGCAACCGCATCCAACTCACCCAGCTGAAGCTCTGGTAGGGCGAAGCAAGGAAAAGAAGATGACCGATCGCGCGCACTACACACCGGGCCCGGCCAGCGGGGCGCAGGTACGAAAGGACCGCGGACAAAATGGTGAAGAGAAGTGGACACTGATTCTCGTCAGAGAGCTGCGCCACTCGCCGGAAAAAGTCTGGCAGGCGCTTACCGACCCGGCGCAACTGCGCGAGTGGGCGCCCTTCGACGCCGATGGGAGCCTGGGCACCGCTGGAAACACGGTGAAGCTCACCACGGTGGGCGCGCCCACACCGCATGATACTGAAACAACTGTGACGCGCGCCGACGCGCCCAATGTGCTTGAGTACAAGTGGGGCGGCTTCGATATGCGGTGGGAGCTCGAAGCTTTTGACAGCGGCACGCGCCTGACACTGTGGACCAACATCGGCCACCGCTTCATCGCCATGGGCGCGGCCGGCTGGCACATTTGTTTCGATGTGCTGGATCACCTTCTCAGCGGAACTCCCATCGGCCGCATGGTCGGCCCGGACGCCATGAAGTTCGGCGGCTGGCAGCGATTGAACGCCGAGTACTCCAAGCAGTTCGGCGTGGAAACGGTCAGCTGGCCGCCCAACCCTCGGAAGGGTTAAAAGTCGAGCGTCAGACGCGGGTCAATGCGAGGAACTATGTTGGATAGCAAAGGAAATGCAAAAGGGCGGAGTGTAACGTTGCACATGGTTTCCAGTCTGGATGGCTTCATCGCCAGGAATGACAACAGTGTCTCGTGGTTAGACAGCACTGGCGTTTACCAAGCCGGAGTTTCTATTTCGGAGGAAGAAGCTGCGCTCTTCGTCAAAGGGATCGACTGTTATGTGCTCGGTTCTCGCACCTATGACCATGCGCTCGAACTGGGCTGGCCATATGGTGATACTCCGACCGTAGTGGTGACCGGCAGAGAATGGCCACCGGCCAGGAAGAGCGTCGAGTTCTATTCCGGCGATCTCAAAACATTAGTTGACGTAAAACTCGCGCCTCGATATCGAAACATCTGGCTCGTGGGCGGTGCCATGTTGTGCCAGCGTTTTCTCGAACTCGGGCTGGTGGACCAAATCAAGTTAACCATAGCGCCCGTCCTGTTGGGTGAAGGACTCCGGCTGTTCGGTGGTTCCCTGCCGGAGGAGAAGTGGAATTTGAAGAACGTCGTCGCATACAAGAACGGATTTGTTGAGCTATCCTATTCTGCCACCGCGTGAAACTATGCCAAACGTAACCCTTTCAGGAAAACGACGTGAAGAGCTGCTCGGAGCATTGAAGGCCCGTTTCGAGAAGAACATGAATCGCCATCAGGGTCTCGAATGGGCCCAGGTACGAGCCAGGCTGGAAGCGAATGCTGAGAAACTGTGGTCCCTCAACGAAATGGAAAGGACGGGCGGTGAACCGGATGTTATTGGCCATGATAAAAAGACGGGCCAATACATTTTTTATGATTGTTCACCGGAAAGTCCGAAAGGCCGCAGAAGTGTTTGCTATGACCGTGAAGCCCTGGAGTCAAGAAAAGAACATAAACCGAAAGATAGCGCCATGGATATGGCAACGGCCATGGGAATTGAGCTTTTAACGGAAGAACAATATCGAGGGTTGCAGCAATTTGGAAAGTTCGATACGAAAACATCAAGCTGGGTGAAAACCCCTTCTGCCATCAGAAAACTCGGCGGCGCCCTCTTTTGTGATCGCCGCTACGACACCGTATTCCTGTATCACAACGGTGCCGAATCCTACTATGCCGCCAGGGCGTTCCGCGGTTCGCTAAGGGTCTAGCGAGAACAACCTCATGTCTTACACGGGGCGGGCCTTGCCCCACTCAAGCCAAAATCGGGCTTGAGTGGGCCCGGCCGCCTGGGTTCAAAACTGGTAGAGTAAGTTTGATGTGGAAACTCTCTGTTGTCGTGGCGGTGATGTTTACGTCGGTGGTGGGACTGGCGGAAACGGTTTCAGATATTGATTCGCGCTCTACCTGGCAGTGCAAGCATGACGGGGCTACACGTGGATATTCGGAAGCTACCACCGCTCTCGTCGATAGTCCCTCCAAAGATGGGCAAGCGCGGCGCTTCGATGTGTCATGGAGCGCATATGGCGGCGAGCGCTGCAGCACTCCGCTGGGAGCTCTCGATACCACCTCGACGTATTTCACCTACGATGTCTGGTGGTACATCACCGATCTCTCGCATGTGAACAACCTGGAGTTTGACTTTAACCAGGTGCTTCCCAATCGCGAGACCATCATTTTTGGCACGCAGTGTTCGTTCCGGCTGGGGAGATGGAAGTACACCACGATAGAGGGAGGAAAGGCGCGTTGGAACACGTCGAATCCCACGTGCAGCCGTTGGGAGTGGACGGCCAACGCCTGGCACCATCTGGTGCTTCAATTCCATCGGGACCAGACCGGCGCGGTGACCTACGATTCGGTGAGCTTTGATGGGAACGTGCAGGCTTTCAATGACGCATCGGGTCCGAGCAATTTCGCCTTGCGCTGGTATCCACCCGGACTGCAGGTGGTGAACTTCCAGATCGGCGGTGATAATTCTTCGCATGGCACAACGGCCTACCTGGATTCATTCTCCGTCACCGGCAGCGCGGAGGCGGTATCTTCACGGCTGGCCGTTCCGCCCCACTAAGGACGATGCAGGAAGCAGTTTCTCTACAAGCGTGTGCTGTTGAGAATGAGGTGCTTTAAAGTAGCCCGGCATCTTGCCGGCTGTGGTGAGGGCATCCTGCCCTCACAGCGGCGAAGGCGGGACGCTCCCGCGACAACCGCCGGGACGGCGGCGCTACTTGGGGGCTTCCCGTCGCAACGTGGCCGAGCCTTGCTCGGCTGGGCAGGTGGGACACCTGCCCCTACGTGTGCAGAGCAACAATAAAGGTGCTTTAAAGTAGCGCCGGCATCTTGCCGGCTGTGGTGAGAGCATCCTGCCCTCACAGTGGCGCGGGCGGGACGCCCCCGCGACAGCCGCCGGGACGGCGGCGCTACTTAAGGGTTTCCATCGAAACTTAGCCGAGCTTTGCTCGGCTGGGGCAGGTGGGACACCTGCCCCTACGTGGGCAGAGCAAGAATAAAGGCCGCGATATTTTCGCGGCCTTTATTCTGGACGGGCGGGACGCCCGTCCTCTATTTTTTGTGCTCTAGTGACGGCCGCCGCCGTGTCCGCCGCCGCCAAAACCGCCACGGCCGCCGCGGCCTGGGCCGCCGCGTCCACGTCCCCGGCCACCACCTCCGCCGCCGGGGCGACGACCGCGGTCACCACCTCGGTCTCCGCCTCGATCGGGTCCACGGTCTCCGCTGCGTTCCGGGCCGCGGTCGGAGCCGCCCCCAGCTACCGGAGCGTCGCGGTTGAAGTTGGGTTCGTCGTCGGCGAAGTCGGCGCCGCCTTCGATGGTCAGGGCGGGAGCATGTGCGGGTTCGCCGCCACCTTCTGATCCTCCGCCGTCCGGCGGAAGCTCGCCGCCACCCATTTTCGCGCGCTGCTCTTTAAGGATGGCTTTGCGGGACAGGCGAATGCGGTTGCCTTCGACGGCCAGGACCTTTACCAGCACCTGGTCGCCTTCTTTCAGTTCGTCGCGAACGTCCTTGATGCGATGTTCCGCGACTTCGCTGATGTGCAACAGTCCGTCGGTGCCGGGGATGATTTCGACAAATGCGCCGAAGTCAGCCAGACGCGTGACCGTGCCGAGATAGGTTTTGCCAATCTCGGCTGTGGCCGTGAGGTCTCCGATGATCTGGAGAGCCTTGGCTGCCGACGCCTCGTCGTTCGAAGCTACGTTGATTTTGCCGGAGTCCTCGACGTCGATCTTTACGCCGGTGCGCTCGATGATGCTGCGAATCATTTTGCCGCCGGGCCCAATCACGTCGCGAATCTTGTCCACCGGAATCTGCAGGGTGTAGATACGCGGAGCGAAAGACGAAACCTTTTCGCGGGGAGCGGAGATTACCGCGTTCATCTTGTCGAGAATGTAAAGGCGTCCACGCTGGGCCTGCGCCATCGCTTCGCGCATGATCTGCGCCGTGATGCCTCCGACCTTGATGTCCATCTGCAGGGCGGTGATGCCGTCCTTGGTGCCGGCGACCTTGAAGTCCATGTCGCCGTAGTGGTCTTCCGCGCCGGCGATGTCGGTCAGGATGGCATAGTTCTCGCCTTCCTTAACCAGGCCCATGGCTACGCCAGCGACCGGGGACTTCAGCGGAACGCCGGCATCCATGAGTGAGAGCGAGGCTCCGCAAACCGTGGCCATCGAGGATGAACCGTTCGACTCCAGGATGTCGGAGACGACGCGCATGGCATAAGGCCATTTGTCCTCGTCCGGCAGGACGTTCGAGATGGAACGTTCCGCCAGCGCTCCGTGACCTATTTCGCGACGCCCGGCGCCGCGCAGAAATGCAACTTCGCCAACTGAGAAAGGTGGGAAGTTATAGTGGAGCATGAAACGCTTCTTGGCTTCGCCTTCGAAGACTTCGAGGCGCTGCATGTCGTCGCTGGTACCCAGGGTGGTGGTGACCAGGGCCTGGGTTTCGCCGCGGGTGAAGATGGCGGATCCGTGGGTGCGCGGGAGGACGCCGACTTCAATCCAGATATCGCGAATCTGGTCGAAAGCGCGGCCGTCGGGGCGGCGCTTCTGGTTGATCACCTGTTCGCGGAAGATGCGTTCGCGCAGGGTCTCGAAGTAGGTCTTGAATTTCTTCTGCGCGGCTTCGTCTTCCGCCGGGATGGCAGCCTGCAACCCTTTCTTGAGTTCGCGGACCAGCGTGTAACTTTCGGCCTTGGGATATTTCTGGGTATTGAGGCGGTCGGCGAGGTCAGCGCCAACGCGATTCTTGAGATCGTCGTAGTAGGCCTGGTCGAACTCCGATGGAGTTACCTGGCGCTTCGGCTTCCCTGCCTTTTGCCGCAGATCGTTGATGGCGGCGCAAATCTTTTTGATTTCGGTGTGGGCGAACTCGATGGCATCCACCACCGTTTCTTCCTTCACTTCCTTGGCGCCGGACTCGATCATCACGATGCCTTCGGCGGTGCCGACTACCATGATGTTCAGAAGGCTTTCGCGCATCTCGCTGTAAGTGGGATTGATGACGAATGCGCCATTGACCAGGCCTACGCGGACGGCACCGATGGGGCCCTCGAACGGGATGTCGGAGATGGTCAGAGCGGCGGAGGCGCCGTTGATGCCGGCGACGTCGGGGTCATTCTCGGTGTCGGCGGAGAGGACGAAGGCGATGACCTGGGTCTCGCAGCGGAAGCCATCCGGGAACAGAGGCCGCACCGGGCGGTCAATCTGGCGGCTGGTGAGGATTTCGCGCTCGCTGGGACGGCCTTCGCGCTTGATGAAGCCGCCGGGGATGCGTCCGCCGGCGTAGGTGTATTCGCGATAATCAACCGTCAGAGGGAAGAAATCGATGCCCTCGCGAGGATCGGGGTTGGCGGTGGCGGTGGCGAGAACGACGTTGTCGCCGATGCGCACAACCACGGAACCGTGCGCCTGCTTGGCTAATTTTCCAGTTTCAAAAGAGATGGTTTTACCGCCGGCAAGTTCAACCGATACTTCTTGTTTCATGATTCATTTCCTTTTGGCAGGAGGACACTCGCGCGTGCGTCTGGAGAGGCGGCACGGTTGAAGAGCAAGAGCCAGTAGCGTTCTGGGAGGCCGGAAACACACCGTTCGCGGCTTTTTTCCTTGTTTCGTGACGGCCGTCTGCGCAACGGCCAGATGATTCCGATGGTGGTCCGGCGAATACACCCCGAGCCGGGAACGGCCCCGCAGAAACCTACTTGCGCAGGCCCAGCTTATGCACAACCGTCTTGTAACGGTCGGAATCGTATAGCTTGAGGTAGTCCAGCAGGCGGCGTCGCTTGCTGACCAGCATGAGAAGACCGCGGCGCGAACCATGGTCCTTCTGGTGCGTTTTGAAGTGATCCGTCAATTGGCCAATGCGCTCGCTAAGCAACGCGATCTGGACTTCGGGGCTGCCCGTATCGGTGGGATGCGTTCCGTACTGGTCGATGAGGGATTTCTTTTGCTCTCTGGCTAGCACTAACCCGATGCACTCCTGTCTTCTAGTTTCAATTTAATCGTAACGTGCAATTAAGGTAACACGCTGCAGACCAGGGTGTAAAGGCGAGGTAGCCGCGCTTTTTTGGCGGCCTTTGCGGCCTTGCTTTGCGGCCTTTGCGGTTTAAGACTCTTGGATGAGTTAGGCGAGGTAAAGCCTTACCGCAAAGGACGCTAAGGAACGCCGCAAAGGTCGCAAAGCAAGGCAAGTCGAGCCTGCACTGGCGGGAGGCCCATACCAAAGGGTCGTCCCTAAATAGCATCTGAATTAGTATAGTTATGCCGATTGCCATGACAGTGCGATGTGTTCAATGCGGCCAGGAGAATAATCCGCAATACCGATTTTGCGGCATGTGCGGAGCTCCGTTGGGACCACCGCCGGCGCCGGCAGCAAGCGAGGTGGGGCGCGAGAGGATGAGGCCGCCGGTGAGCGGGCCCTCTTTCCTGGGACTGGGGGATGAACGTACCCGCGACCTGGACTACCTGCTGGAAGACGATCCGCCCAGGAGCCACGGACGACTCTACCTGGCCTTGTTTCTGCTGATCTTGAGCGGTGGATTGCTGGCCTGGCATTGGCAACGCGACGGCTATCCCTGGAAGTACACGCCGAAGGCGGCTGTAAGCAGCGCGCCGGTCAGTCCTCCATCCGCAGCAGCGCCGGATGCGACTGCGGCAGCGGCTCCGCCAGTTTTGCCGGTAGAGCAAACCGCGAACCCGGCGCCGCAGGACGCGCAATCTACGCCAGGAGAAGGGGTACAGACTGCCGGTGAAGCCACTCCCGTGGGGCAGCCTTCGTCTGAAAGCAGCATTCCTGATAACTCGACCACTGCAGGAAAGCCGCCCGACCAAGGTTCAAAGCCGGATCAGAACCCTGGCACTGGGGAAGCTCCGGCCCAGGCGTCGAGCCCCGTCGCTGCTTCGCAGGGGAGTGAAGCCGAGGGTGCGGAGCCGGCCTCGACAGCAATGAAGACGCCGAAGGAAACGCGAATGGCGGCTACGGCACCCATCCCAAAGGCGCCCGCACCCAAGCCTTCGCCAACCGCTCCGGCCCTGACATTCGAGGACAGGTTGGTGGCAGACGGAGAGAAATACCTGTACGGGCGGGGAGTCCCGGAAGATTGCGCCCGTGCGCGGAGGAATCTGGAGATCGGCGCGCGAGGGTCAAATGCCAAGGCGCAGACCCTTCTGGGCGCTATGTATGCAACCGGGCACTGCGTGGGCCGCGATCTTCCCACCGCCTATCGCTGGTTCGCCAAGGCGCTCCACGGGGATCCGGGGAATTCGCGGGTGCAGCGTGATCTGGAAGTGCTGTGGAAACAGATGACGCCGGAGGAGAGACAGCTGGCGATGAAGAGTCAGTAATCGCTTACGGTGTCGGGTGCTTATTTCCAGTTATCAGTTCATTGTTCCCGGTTCTCAGTGATGGTCCGCGGCGGTTTCGGGCGAACTCATGACCAGGCGGCCGTGCTGGACCCCCTTGGTGCTGATCAGGCGGTCTGCCAGTTTTTGCACTTCTTTTGATTTGCCGCGAAGCACAACTACCTCAAGACAGCTCTCGTGATCCAGGTGGGCATGAAGAGTGGAGATGATCACGTGATGATGCTCATGCTGAAGATCGGTGAGCTTCTCAGGCAGCAGGCGGGTGTGATGGTCGTAGATTAAAGTAACTGTGCCGACTACGAAAGCGTTGGGGGCGACGACGGCGGAGCCCACCAGGCGGTCGCGAATCAGGTCGCGGAAGGCTTCGGAGCGGTTCTGGTAACCCTTGTGCGCAATGAAGCGGTCAAAGCGGCGAAGCAGCTGGGTATCGATGGCGACGCCGATGCGGCTTAGATCTCCCATGTCGGGCCCTCTCTGGTCAGATAGTTTACTCTGCGTTTGCGTAAGCGATAGGGGGCAGGATGAAAGCGCACGAACAATTCGCCGACGATCTCGCCTTGCTGGCGTCGGGAACACTGCAGGGCGAGGAGCGGGTCGCGCTGGAGAAGCATCTGGAGGGGTGCGCCGTATGCCGTCGCGATCTGGAACGACTGCGCGGCGATACGGCAAAAGAGCCTCCGGCCCAGAAGATTCCGGCTCGGCGAGCACCATCGAACTTCGTGCCCTGGCTGGTGGCGGCAGCATTTCTGATGCTGGCCGGGTTCTTCTTTCGTCAAAGCGACCGTCTGGCGCAGCGGGTGGCGCAATTGCAGAACGAATCAGCCCAGCAGCAAACCCAACTGGAACGCGCTCGCGAAGTAGTTTCCACGCTGACCTCGACGGAGGCGATGCGCGTGACTCTGGTAGCGGGGCAAGCTCCACCGCAGCCGCAGGGGAGGACGATTTACGTTCGCGACCGCTCGAGTCTGATTTTCCTGGCCAGCAATCTGCCGGGGTTGCCGCCGCAGAAGGCGTACGAGTTGTGGCTGATTCCGACGAACGGAGCGCCCATCCCCGCGGGAGTGTTCAAACCTGATGCCCGAGGCAGCGCCAGTGTGATTGAACCACCGTTGCCTGGCGGCGTGGAGGCCAAGGCTTTTGCAATCACTGTGGAGCCGGAACAGGGCTCGGCAACGCCTACGATGCCGATTGTGATGATGGGAGCGGGCGAATAGTTACTGTAGCGCCGCCGTCCCGGCGGCCCTCAGGACACCCGGCAGGATGCCGGCGCTACTTTTTAGGACCGGCGAGCGATCAGGCTTCTTCGCTCTCTTTCAACCTGGCGATCACCCCGAAATCTTCGAGGGTGGTGGTGTCGCCTTTTACGTCGCCGCTGCTGGCCAGTTCACGCAGCAGGCGGCGCATGATTTTTCCACTGCGCGTTTTGGGCAGCATGTCGGTAAAGCGGATGTCGTCCGGCTTGGCCATGGCGCCGATCTCTTTCGCGACCCACATCCGCAAGTCGTCTTTCAGTTCGGGTGTGGGCTTTCTTCCCTGCTGGAGAGTTACGAACGCTGAGATGGCCTGGCCCTTGATGTCGTCGGGACGCGCCACGACGGCGGCTTCGGCAACGGCTTCGTGCGCCACCAGCGCCGACTCGACTTCCATGGTGCTCAGGCGGTGGCCGGAAACGTTGATGACGTCATCCACGCGGCCCATGACCCAGTAATAGCCGTCTTTGTCTTTGCGGGCGCCATCGCCGGTGAAGTATGCCGGCGGAATCTGCGACCAGTATTGCGAAACGTAGCGGTCGGGATCACCGTAGATGGTGCGCAGCATGCCGGGCCAGGGCTGCTTGAGAACGAGGAAACCGCCCGAGCCATCGGGGACAGGTTTGCCGTCCATGTTGACGATCTCCGGCACCACGCCGGGAAAAGGACGTGTGGCCGAGCCCGGCTTGGTGGCAATCGCGCCCGGGATGGGAGTAAGCATGATGTGCCCGGTTTCGGTCTGCCACCAGGTATCGACGATAGGACAGCGGTTGTGACCGATGACTTCGCGGTACCACATCCAGGCCTCGGGATTGATCGGTTCGCCCACTGTACCCAGCAATCGCAGGCTGTCGAGCTTGTGTTTTCTGGGCCACTGCTCGCCCCATTTGATGAACGTGCGAATGGCAGTGGGCGCGGTGTAAAGGATATTCACCTGGTGGCGGTCGATGATGCTCCAGAAGCGGTCGGGCTCAGGGAAGTTGGGTGCGCCCTCGTACATCAGGCTGGTGGCGCCGTTCTGCAGCGGTCCGTAAACGATGTAGCTGTGCCCGGTAACCCAGCCGATGTCGGCGGTGCACCAGTAAGTGTCTTCTTCCTTGAGATCGAAGACCCATTTTGTGGTCAGATAAGTGCCAACGGAATACCCGCCCGTGGTGTGCACCACGCCTTTCGGCTTGCCGGTGGTTCCGGAGGTGTAAAGGATGTAAAGGGGATGTTCGGCATCGAGCGGCTCAGCTGGGCAGTCATCGGAGACCGATTCCATCAGTTCATGCCACCAGTGGTCGCGTCCGGGCCGCATGCTGATCGGCGAACCGGTGCGTTTGTAAACAATCACGTGCTTCACTGACGGACAGGATTTCAGCGCCTCTTCTACCGCCGGAAATAATTTCACCTCAGCGCCACGACGGAACGAGCCATCCTGAGTAACGACAGCCACGGCCTGGGAGTCGTGAATGCGGTCCACCAGCGCATGGGAGGAGAATCCACCGAAGACCACGGTGTGCGGGGCGCCGATGCGGGCACAGGCCAGCATGGCGATGGGCAACTCCGGAGTCATACCCATGTAAATGGCCACCCTGTCGCCTTTTCCGACTCCGAGCGATTTCAGGACGTTGGCGAACATCTGCACTTCGCGATGCAGTTGCTGGTAAGTCAGGATGCGGACTTCGCCGGGCTCGCTCTCCCAGATCAGCGCGGCCTTGTTTTTTCGAGACGTCTGCACATGGCGGTCGAGACAGTTGTAAGAGAGATTGAGCTGGCCGCCGGCAAACCACTTGGCCCAGGGATGGTTCCATTCCAGAACCTTGTCCCACTTCTTGAACCAGTGCAGATCGTTGGCAATGCCACCCCAGAATTTTTCCGGTTGCTCGACCGATTCACGGTAGATGCGTTCGTAGTCTTCCAGGCTCTTGATGTGCGCCTGCTGACGAAAGGGCTCAGGGCATTCGAACTTGCGATCCTCGTGCAGGATGGACTCGATATTGCTGCGGGCATCGGTCGGGGCGGGCTTCTCGGGCATGCTGGTCCTCGTGTTATTGGACTACTGAAAAGCGCATTGCAGATTCTACAAGGGCGGGCGCGGAATGTCTGCACGAACCAGCCCTCGTGAACGACGCCGTCGTGAGCTAGCGAAGTTATTACAAATCCGTTCCACGGCGCTTGTAAGATCCTCGTTTTCGGAACTAAGATCAGCGTGGAGCTAAACCACCGGCAAACAGCGAAGAGTGCTGGCATGCGCAAAGTAAGATCGCGGATCGCTTTCACCCTGACCCTAGTCGCGATAACCTGGACGGCATCGAGCCAGCAGGTCAAGCGATCCATTGGAAGCGACGCACCTCGAATCCAGCGTGGAGCACCGGCCGATCCAACCACCCTTGCGACGCGACAGCGATTATTAGAGATGTTTGCTCGGGCATACTTCCCAGGACGAACCGGCCAACTCCTGATCGTGCCGCGCGAAGGCGACTTCATCACGCGGGCTGACGTGGCGTACATGCATGGTTCGCCGTGGACGTATGACGTAGCGATTCCGCTGATGTTTGCGGGTTCCGCCGTAAGAGCAGGAAGATACTCGGCTCCGGCCGTGCAGCAGGACGTTGCGCCAACCCTTGCGGCTGCGCTTGGCGTGCAGATGCCCCCCACAACGACCGGCCGTGTATTACCGGTTTTACGCACGGGTTTTGCTCGACCGCGGGTGGTCATGCTGCTCGTCCTGGATGGCATGCGCCAGGATTATTTCGATCGCTACGCCGCGTCCATGCCAACGCTCACTGCCTTGCGCCAGCGTAGTGCCTGGTTCACTCAGGCGCGGGTTAACTTTCTTCCGACCAACACAGCCGTTGGGCACTCGACGCTCTCGACCGGGACTGATCCTCGCGTGCACGGAATCACAGGGGTCAGCGTGTTCGAGCGCACGCAGCGCAGACGCCACGATTTTTTCGCTGGAGGAACGCCACAAGATCTCTTGGTAGCGACGCTGGCTGACGTCTGGCAGCTGGCGACGGCTGGTCGCGCGATCATATTGGCACAGGGCAGCATCGGCCGAGCGGCGACGCCGCTCGCAGGGCATGGCGCGTGTCAGTTGAATGGAGCGCCAGTGGTTCTCGCAAGCTACGATCAGGAGACGGGCAACTGGACCACAAACCCCAACTGTTTCCGGCTGCCGGCCTATCTGAAGGACCGCAATGCGAAAACACTGTGGCCGGCGAGCGGGGAGTGGATGGGTCACAAGATCGACTCGGCCGAGGCGGTGCGATATTCGGCTTTGTTTCCAGCATTCGAAGCCGATGCGATGGCCGCGATGATCGAACGAGAGCCGCTGGGCGAAGACAACGTTCCGGATCTCATTCTGCTGAACTACAAGGGCGCGGATTTCGTGGGCCACAAGTACGGTCCGGATTCGGACGAACTGCGCGTCACGCTCGGCGAGATGGATCGTCAGTTGAAGCGGATGCTGAGTGTGTTAGAAGCCAAGGTTGGCAAGGACTATCTCCTTGCGGTGACCGCGGACCATGGCATGCCATCGGAACCATCGTCGCCGGATCGCCGGCACCTTGCACCATCGATCGTAGACCTGCTGCATGAGAAGTTTGATCCAGGGGCGAAGCAGCTGATTACGTCCTTCGAGCCGGAAAACGGCCAGATCTTCGTCGATGAGGACCGGCTGTCGTATCTTGGTCTGACCTTGCGTGACCTGGCTCATTTCCTCGAAGCACAGCCGTTCCTTTTTGCGGTGTTCACAAACGACGATGTGCGCTCAGCCGCTAACGCGCTGAAGCCTGCGACGCCGACGCCAAGGTACTCCAAGCACAAATAGACTCGGCCTGACCACGTGTCGCAACCGAGCGCGGGCAGTTCCCCTGTCACCAGTTCGCACGGCTTCACCCCGACAGGCTTGTTCGCGCCCGCACCAGCTCAACACGAGCGCTAGTGATCCGGAATACCCAGAAATCGGTCCTGGTATTTCTTTTCGGGCAGCAGGCAGGTTTCGTATTGCCCGAAGATATGGTAGCGATGGCGGGCCACGACGTTGTATCCCCAGTCGCGCAATGGTTTGGGAAAGATGCGTAGGGCAACTGAGACGGCACGCCACAAGCCACCCAGCTCGTATAGCACGAAAATCAGGGCGTCGGAGCGGACCGTGAGCCGTTCACCATCTTCTTGGACGACATAGAGTGTGTTCAGATCCTGGGGATCAAGGCCGTGAGGTTTCAGGATTCGAGCGGCATAGGCACTCTGCAGCGAGGCGAAGCGGAAGTGCGCTTGAGGATCGTGAATGAGGACAAACCGCACCAAGCGGTTACAGAGGCCGCAAATGCCGTCGTAGAGAAGGAGCGGGTTAGCGGGAGTTGGCATAGCGGCAGCGGTCTTGCCCGACGGGTATTCTTTCGCCCTTTCAGGGCTATGTCATCTCCCGCGTTCACCCGGGGTTTGCGCCCTGGGCTGTAATCTTGGGCCGCGGGGCTACGCAGTGCACATTTGCCAGTCAGCGAGGCACGTCGGATTTGCGCTGCAATTCAGGGACGTATTCGGCGACATTTCCCTTCTCCAGCAAGTAATTGCCCGGGCCCTGCTGGCCGCGAACGGTGCGGGCAAACTCGGCCACGAAGAAGCCGGCGCGCAGAGCTTCAGTGAAAGCCCATCTGGTGGCTTCGCGCCACTCGCGCGCCAGGCCGGGATCTTTGCGCTCGACCGTCAGGATGTCGCTGGGAATCTGGATGGCAATGCGCTGGCGCGCCAGCGCGGCGGTCAGGTCATGGCGCAGCGGCTTGCCATCGCCGTTGAACTGGACCAGCGGTTCCAGCCGCGAGAAGGCGTCGAGGACCTCGGGCCGGTAGTCCTTGCCCTGCAGGCGGTCGCGGACGCGGCGGCTGGCCAGCGGCCACCTCACCCATAAACGATCGGTGCCGTTCTGGTGCAGGACGCTGGAAGTTTCCGGTCCGTAGAAATCGATCTTGTAGATATCCGACACTACGCCAAGCTTGCCAAAATTGAGGTGCGCATTGCGGCTCTGTAAGGGATCGAAAGTCCAGGTCATTTCGGGTACGCGCATGCCCAGAGCGCGTTCGCGTTGGGCGAGCTTGAGTTTGTGCCCCAGGTCGAGGTTGCGGTAGGGCTCACGAACCGCCAGCATGTGAGAGTGCAGGGTGAGGTGTCCGGCGTCCATGGCCAGGAAGCCGAAGGCGAATCCGGCCAGCTTCGGGCCATCGAAGGCGCCCAGCCAGACGCTACCCGCTTCCCTGGTCGCAATCATCAGGGCCAGGGGCATGACGTCGCGGTCGGCGAGTTCCCACACTTCCTGTTCGAGAGCTTCGACCTGTTGCAGATCGGCGATGGTTTGGAGATCGCGGATGATGATCGGCTTTTGCGGGAAGTCAGCCATGGCCGGTGAAGGCGTCCAATAATACGCGAGGCGGATGGTTGGTGTCAGCCTGCGCGCTTCTTTACCGCTGGCTGCCGGATTGATACCAACTGCAGAAGCTTGTCCGGAGGGCGGGCGGGACGCCCGCCCGACAGCCGGCGGGACGCCGGCGCTACTTAGCCCTGGACGCGGGTGGATTTGCCGCTCCAGAAAGTTTCGCGGAGCTGGCGTTTCAGCATTTTTCCCGTGCCGGTCTTGGGGAGCGGGCCTTCTACAAACTGTACGACGCGAGGCATCTTGAATTTCGCAATGCGCGGCTTGAGAAAGTGGAGCAATTGCTCCTGGTCCAGCTGCTGGTCGGGTTTCAACACGATGATGGCGACCGGGATCTCACCCCAGCGCGGGTCGGGGGCCGACACTACAGCGCATTCGAGGACAGCGGGGTGGGCGAAGATGGCTTTTTCTACTTCGATGGACGAGATATTTTCGCCGCCGCTGATGATGATGTCTTTCTTGCGATCGACGATGTGGATGTAGTTCTCGTCATCCCAGACCGCCATATCACCGGTGTGCAGCCACCCGTTGGTGATGGCAGCTTTGGTGGCGTCGGACTCGCGGTAGTAGCCGTCCATTACGTTGTCGCTGCGGACGACAACTTCGCCCACGGTTTCCATGTCGCGGGGTACGTCGAGCATTTGCGCATCCATCACGTGCACTTCGGAGCCGACCAGGGGCCAGCCCGCAGCGGCAAGGTGGTTGAGCCGGTCGCTCTCATCGGCGTAGGTCACGGTGCCCTTGGTCTGGGCAGTAGTAATCACGGGAGCAGTTTCAGTGAGACCGTAGCCGGAACACACTTCACAGTGGAACGCCTGCTCCAGGCGGGCAATCAACTCGGGCGAGGAGGCAGCGCCGCCGGTCATGATCCTGGTCATGCTGGAAAGGTCGAAGTTGCCGAGCTCGGAACAATTGAGCAGGGCGTTGGCCATGGTGGGAACCAGCGTCATGGCGGTGGCTCTTTCCTCCTGAATGAGGCGGAAGACTGCGATGGGCTCGAAACGGCGGACCATGACGTGTTTAGCCCCGTTCATGGTGATGCTCTGGGGACGTCCCCAGCCGTTGGCGTGGAACAAGGGAATGGTGTGCAGCTCGACGTCAGTGTCTCTACATGGAAAGGACGCGAGCAGCGCCAGGGCGTGCACGTAAAGAGTGCGGTGCGACAGCATGACGCCCTTGGGCGTTCCGGTGCTGCCGCTGGTGTAGAACAGTTCGGCGATTTCATTTTCGTCGAAGGAGAAAATATCGGGGCGCGGGATGCGGTCGCGAGCCAGCAGGTCTTCCAGAAGCAGGTCGGCCTGGGGGACGGGGCGGTCGATGGCGACATAGCGACGGATGCTGGGGCACGCTTTGCGTAACTCATCGACCAGCGGAGCAAAATCGCTCTCGAACACTAGCATGCCGGCGCCGGCGTGATTAAGGATGGCGGTAAGTTCGGCGGGCTGCAGTCGGACGTTGAGCGGCATGGAGATGGCGTGAACCAGAGGCGGCCCGTAATAACCCTCAAGCAGCTGATGGTTGTTGAAGCTGAGATAAGCGACGCGGTCGCCGGGGCGGATGCCTTCTGAAATTAACCCGGCGGCCAGACGTTCGCAACGCTCTCCGAACTGGGCGTAGGTGAATGAGCTGGGGCCTGAGATTACGCCGGTCTTTTTTCCGTAGAGATCAACAGCCCGGTAAAGGCACCGGATGGGTGTGAGTGGCACGTTCATGGTCAGCCCTCGAAGTCCCCTGGGTTTCGGCAATCCCGGTGGGCATGATACACGAGGTGCATCGCAAGCGGCATGGCACGTCGTGATGGATTGGGTCTGTCCCAGAGAGGCAGTGGAGTTCGTAAGATACGCGTGGGATCGCCCTTTGGATTTTTAGGGAGGTCTGGCTGGGCACGAGCGGGACGCTCGCGCCTACATCCATCTTACTCCAGCAGGTCGGGTTGTTCGCGGACGATGCGCGCCCATAGCGGTTGGAACTGGAACCAGCCGGCCATGTGCGAACCAATCTGCTGTTGCGTGACAGCGGCGCTGGCGGAATCGATCTTCACCGGTGTGCCGACCGCTTCGGCCAGAAGCTGGGCCTGGCAACTTCGTTCCATGGTGATGAACCACCATACGGCCTCGTCCACCGTGTGGCCGACCGTCAACAGGCCGTGATTGCGAAGGATGACTGCTTTCTTCTCGCCCAGGGCCTGGGCGATGCGCTCGCCTTCGGAAGTTTCGTAAACCACTCCAGTGAAATCGGCGAACAAAGAATGGTCTTCGTAGAAGGCGCAGGCGTCCTGGGTAATGGGATCGAGCAGACGGCTGAGCGACGACCATGCCTTTCCGTGCAACGAATGGGCGTGAGCGGCGGCCACGACATCGGGACGGGCGGCGTGGACCTGAGAGTGAATCGCGAAGGCGGCGCCGTTGACTGGATACTTGCCTTCCACCACCTCGCCGCGGTCGTTTACGAGAATAAGGTCGGAGGCGCGAATCTGCCCGAAGTGCATGCCGAAGGGGTTGACCCAGAAATGATCGAGGCGCTCGGGATCGCGGGCGGTGATGTGTCCGGCTACCCCTTCATCGAATCCAAAGAGCGAGAACAAGCGGAAGGCCCCGGCCAGGCGTTGCTTGCGGTGCCGGCGTTCCTCATCCAGCGTGGCAAAGCGGGGAACTCCGGGAAGGTTGAGAGGGTTCTGAGTGGCAACGGCCATGGACGCCTCCTGCAATACGGCGACAACTATAACGCCGCCGCGCGTACGCCCGCAACGCGCTGCTTAACGATAGTAGCGGACTACCCATTCTGCCACGCAAACTGGCTTTTCCCGGGCCTGGCCATCCTCGCCCTGACTCTCCACGACGACGGAAAAGACGGCTTCACGGGCGTTGCCGACATCCTTTAGCGACTGCAGGCTGAAGCGAGCGCGAATTTTTGAACCTGCAGGAACCGGCCCCGGGAAACGCACCCGGTTCAAACCGTAGTTTACGGTCATGGCCGCGCCGTGCTGAATCTCGAAGGCCTGGCGTGACAGATGGCTAAGGAGAGAAAGCGTAAGAAAGCCGTGGGCGATAGTGGCGGCGTAGGGCGATTCCCGTTGAGCACGATCGGAATCGAGGTGGATCCACTGGCGGTCCCCTGTGACCTCGGCAAACTGGCGGATGCGCTCCTGAGTGATTTCAAACCAGTCAGTGGTGGCGATTTCGCGTCCCACGAAGTCGTTGAGGGCGTCGAGATTTTCGAATGTTACGAGCGGCATCGGAACCTGAAGGCGTACCTATATTACTGCCAGTGTAGGTCGGACACTCCTGTCCGACGCCTTTGACTTTGTGTTGTCTGGGCGGAGGTATCAGCGTTGGCATCTGTGGTGTGCTGTTGGGCGATTAGTGGCGAGCAAGTTTCAGTTTGTCAGTTGCTGGTTCTCAGTTCTCAGTGCGCTCGAAAAGGCCGGCTGCGCCCTGACCACCTCCTACGCACATGGTTACGATGCCGTAGCGCGAGTTACGGCGTTTCATTTCGTTGGCCAGCGTTCCCACCAGGCGTGATCCAGTCATGCCGAAAGGATGGCCGATGGAGATGGAACCGCCGTTCACGTTGAGCTTGTCCATGGGAATGCCAAGACGGTCGCGGCAGTAGATTACCTGCACGGCGAAAGCTTCATTGAGCTCCCATAAATCAATGTCTTCAATTTTCAAGCCTTGGCGCTGCAACAGTTTGGGTACGGCAAAAACTGGACCGATGCCCATTTCGTCCGGTTCGCAGCCCGCGACCTGGAAGCCGCGGAAAATCAATGCGTACGGAATGCCCAGCTGGTCGGCGCGATGACGGGACATGAGGAGAGTGGCGGAAGCTCCGTCGGAAAGTTGGGAGGAATTCCCTGCCGTTACCGAGCCCTGTCCGCTGTGGGGATCGAAGTGGGGCTTGAGCGCCAGCAATGCTTCGAGCGTGGTATCGGGACGGTTGCACTCGTCGCGGTCACAGCAGACTTCTTCAGTGCCGATCACCGCCCCGGTTTTTTTGTCCAGCACTGCTTTCGT
>Ga0207706_10000518_pt1 | contig 41087 bp, 31 predicted proteins | sample KBSC53metaG_FD_184318 | JGI IMG/M metagenome (GOLD analysis project Ga0207706, IMG submission 184318) | Corn rhizosphere microbial communities from Kellogg Biological Station, Michigan, USA - KBS C5-3 metaG (SPAdes) (version 2) | ecosystem: Host-associated > Plants > Roots > Rhizosphere > Soil ... | reverse complement strand
GGCGCCGAGGTCGATGACGGCCAGCGCGTAGTAGGCCGACCAGTTGTAGCGCGTCACCGCATAGAAGTTCTGCGTGCCGGCGATGTAGTCGGGCGCGGCATCGCCGTTCTGCAGCTCCACCAGCGCGAGCGGTCCCGCGTGCCGTTGGCCGGCGTCGGACAGCACGGCGCCGTGCTCGGCGAACTGCTGCGCGCTGAAGCTGGGCAGGATGTCGGGTTCGAGCAGCACCGCGCGTTCGTGCACGTCGACCGGCGGCGCCACCTCGTAGTGCGTGGGCATGCCGCGCTGCCAGCCGGCATCGGCCAGGAAGTGCGCGACGCTGCCGATCACGTCGGCGGGGCTGTTGAGCAGGTCGATGCGGCCGTCGCCGTCGAAGTCGACCGCCTTGCCGTTGATGCTGCTCGGCATGAACTGCGGCAGCCCCATCGCCCCGGCATACGAGCCCTTGACCGCCGCGCAGTCCAGCGCCTGGCGCTGGCACATCAGCAGGAACTGCTCGAGCTCGCCGCGGAAGAAGCCGCTGCGGTCCTTGCGCCCGGCGGGGAAATCGAAGCTCAGCGTGGCCAGCGCGTCCAGCACGCGGAAGTTGCCGGTCATGCGGCCGTAGAAGGTCTCGACGCCGACGATGCCGACGATCACCGAGGCCGGTACGCCGTATTGCGCCTCGGCACGTTCGAGCGTGTCGGCGTTGGCCTGCCAGAAGGCCAGCCCGGCCTGCACGCGCTGCGGCTCGATGAAGCGGGCGCGGTAGGCCATCCAGCTCTTCGCGGTGCCGGCGGGCGGCGGCATGATCAGCTTGGCCACCACCGGCAGGTAGCGCGCCTTCTCCAGCTGCGCCTCGACCCATTCACGCGGCAGGCCCTGCCGCTCGGCGGCCTCGGCGGCGAAGCGCATCACGTCGTCGCGCCGGCCGTAGGTCACCACGTCGGGGGCGCTGTCGACCTGCGTCTTCTGCGCATGCGGCTTCTTGCGCGCGGCTTGCGCATCGGTGGCGGTGGTGCCGCAGGCGGCGAGCGCGCAGGCCAGTACGGCCAGGCCGGCGAGGGAGTTGTCGTGTCTCATCCGTCGATTATCCAGAGCGCAGCCGCGCGGCTTCGGCGGCGAACTGCCGCCACCAGCCGGCCTGCGGCCGGGCACGGGCGGCAGGGCCGTAGCGCACGCGGTCGAGCTCCTCGAGCCGCGCTGCGAGCGCTTCGCCCGGCGCGCCCAGCTGCTGCCGCACCGCCGCGGCCAGCGTGCGCGGCGCGTGGTGCGGCTGCGCGTCGATGCCCAGCTTGCGCAGCCGCTGCCGCACGCCGCCGAGCAGGCGCTGCCAAGGGTCCTGCCGGTGCCTGTCCCACCAGGCCCAGCAGGCGCCGACCAGCGCGCCGGTGCTGAGCAGGCCGATCAGCATCAGGCTCAGGTCTTCCCAATTCGGCGATTGAACGCCCAGGCGTTCGAGCAGGCTGAGCTGCTGCTTCTGCGAATAGCCCAGCACCCATTGGTTCCAGCGGTTGTTCACCGCCTCCCAGCTCTTGCGCAGCTGCGTCAGCAGCTCCGGGCTCCAGTTGCCGAGCGCCTGCGCGACCAGGCCGGGCTGCGGCGCGAGGTGGCGGCTGCGCTCGATGCGGTCGGGTGCCACCGCGGCGGTGGGGTCGGCGCGCACCCAGCCGCGGCCCGGCTGCCAATATTCGGCCCACGCATGGGCGTGGCTCTGGCGCACGATCCAGTAGCCGTCGGTCGGCGCACGGTCGGTGCCCTGGTAGCCGGTGACGATGCGCGCCGGCACGTCGAGTGCGCGCATCACCACGACGAAGGCCGCCGCGAAGTGCTCGCAGAAGCCGCGCCGCCGGTCGAGCCAGAACTCGTCGACCGCGTTGGCACCATATTCGCCCGGCGCCAGCGTGTAGACGAAGCCGCCCTGGCGGATGTATTGCAGTACTGCGCCGGCCAGCACCTCGGGCGAGGCGTTGGCGTAGCGCGGGTCGTTGCGCAGCTGGGCCGCCCAGGCGAGCGTGCGTGGGTTGTAGCCGGGCGGCAGCTCGAGGTCCTCGCGCAGCGCCATCACGCCGCGGCGCGGGCCGTGCTCGAAGCGCGTCCAGGCCTGCACATGGAAGCGCAGCCGGTCGGTCACCGGTCGGTCGGTCGTCCAGTGCAGGTCGGCGTGCTGCAGCGTGCGCAACCCGGGGATGCGCGGTGCCGCGGCGGCCGCGTCGGGTGTCGCGTCGAGCAGCGGCAGCAGGTTCATGCGCGACGGCTCCAGCGTCATCTCGTAGCCCACCGGATCGCCCTGCACGCGCAGCTCGGCATCGAGCAGCGCGAAGCTCAGGGTCAGCAGGTCGCGCTGGCGCCACTCGACGCCATCGAAGCGCTCCAGCACCGGCCCGCGGAAATACAAGGCCTCGGCCGGCGGCACCGGCCCGTCGAACTTGAGGCGGAACGCGATGCTCTCGTCGATCGCCAGCTCGGCGATGCTGCCCATGCGCAGCTCGCCCGACAGGCCGGTCTTCGCGCCGGCATCCTGCGGCAGGCCCCACAGCGGGCCGATGCGCGGGAACAGCAGGAACAGCACCACCATCACCGGCGCGCCGAGCAGCGCGGCCCGCGCTGCCAGGCCGCCGGCCTGCCGGATCATGGGCTGGCCCACCGGCATGTGCGCGAGCACCAGCGCGGTGAGCAGGCCCCACACCGACACGAGCATCGCGGCGGCCACCGCGAGCGTCTGCGAATACAGGAAGTTGGTGAGCACCAGGAAGAAGCCGAGGAAGAAGATCACCAGCGCATCGCGCCGCGCGCGCAGCTCCAGCGTCTTCAGCACCATCAGCAGCACCAGCATCGTGACGCCGGCCTCCTTGCCGAGCAGCGTGTGCTCGGTCATCACCGTGAGCGCCGAGGCCGCCAGCACCACGCCGACGACCAGCCAGCGCGACGGCAGCGGCGCATTGGTCAGCGCGATGCGCCCGCGCCAGAGCATCACGAGGGTGGCCAGCGCAGTGCACCACCACGGCAGGTGCGACAGGTGCGGCATCACCGTCCACCCGATCACCGCCAGCAGGAACAGCGTGTCGCGCGCTTCGCGCGGCAGGTGCTTCCAGCCGGGCCAGCGCGGCAGCAGCGCCAGGGCGGCAGGGCTCTTCATCGCGCCGGCGCCCACAGGGCGAGCGCGCGCAGCGCGGCCCGTTGATGCGGCTCGCCCTGATCGGGCGGCAGCTCCACGCCGGGCAGCCGCAGGCCGTGCGCGATGCCGGCGCGCTCGGCGGCCAGCACCCACGCGGCCAGCCGCGACAACCGGGCTTCGGGGTCGGGCAGTTGCGTGCCCTGGTAGTCGAGCCAGAGCTCCTGCTGCGTCGCGATGCGGGTGTCGCGACTCACGAGCTCGCCGGCGCGTGCGACCTTCTTCCAGACGATGCGGCGCAGCGTGTCGCCGCGCTGGTAGGCGCGCACGCCTTCGAGCTCGCCGCCTTCGCTGGCGCGGCTCTGCAGTGCTTCGCCGCCCACCGCATGCGCCGGCGGCAGCGCGGCCGCGGGCCGCTCGGGCGCCGGATAGGCCAGCACCTGCGAGGCCGGGCGCCACAGCGTCCAGGCGCGGAACAGGCCGAAGGGATAGCGCGTCTCGGCGCGCAGCACCGGCACCGCGTGCAACCCGCGCGCCGGCGGCACGAAGCTCAGGTGCGCGGTGGCCTGGCCGGCTGCCGGCACATCGATCCAGACCCAGGGCACCTCGTCGTACGGCACGCCTTCTTCCTGCACGCACAGGCCGATGCCGTGGCTGCGCCTGCCGGCGCTGTGCACCACGATCTCCAGCGGCGCCGCTTCGCCGGCGAACACCGGCTGCGGCGGGCGCAGGTGCAGCGTGAGGCCGCGCAGCGTGCGGTGCGTGAGGTGCATCGACATCAGCCCGCTGCCGGCCAACAGGAAGGTCAGCACATAGCCGAGGTTGAGCTGGTAGTTGATGGACGCCAGCAGCATCACCATCAGCGTCAGCGCATAGACGAAGCCGGCGCGCGTGGGAACGATGTAGATGTTGCCCTGGGTCAGCGTCCAGTTGTCGGAGAGCGGGTGGCGCGCAAGCCACCAGGCTCGCCAGCGGCGGGCGATCGGGTTCACGGGAGCGGCGTCGCCTGCACCATCGCGCGGACCTGCTCAGCGCGGCCGCGGCCGGCGCCGGCCACCGGCACCAGGCGGTGCGCGATCGCCTGCGCGAGGATGGCCTGCACGTCGTCGGGCGCCACGTAGTCGCGCCGGTCGAGCAGCGCACGCGCCTTGGCCGCGCGCAGCACCGCGATGCCGGCGCGCGGGCTCAGGCCCTCGATGAACCATTGCCCCGAGCGGGTGGCCGCGATCAGCGCCTGCAGGTAGTCGAGCAGCGCCTCCGAGGCATGCACCTGCAGCACCGATTGCTGCACCTGCTGCAGTTCCTCGGGCGTCATCACCGGCTGCATGCGGGCGATCACCGAACGGCGGTCTTCACCCATCAGCAGCGCGCGCTCGGAGGCGCGGTCGGGGTAGCCCAGCGTGATGCACATCAGGAAGCGGTCGAGCTGCGACTCGGGCAGCGGGTAGGTGCCGAGCTGGTCGCTCGGGTTCTGCGTCGCGATCACGAAGAACGGGCGCGGCAGCGCGCGCGTCTCGTTCTCGACCGTGACCTGCTGCTCCTCCATCGCCTCCAGCAGCGCGCTTTGCGTCTTGGGGCCGGCGCGGTTGATCTCGTCGGCCAGCAGCACCTGCGTGAACACCGGGCCGGGATGGAACACGAAGGTCTCGGTCGAACGCTCGTAGACGCTGACGCCGATCAGGTCCGACGGCATCAGGTCGGCGGTGAACTGCACGCGTGAAAAACGCAAGCCCAGCGACACCGCCAGCGCATGCGCGAGCGTGGTCTTGCCGACGCCGGGAACGTCCTCGATCAGCAGGTGGCCGCCGGCCAGCAGGCAGGCCACGCAGTCTTCGATCTGCGGCCGTTTGCCGACGATGATCGTGCTAATCTGGTCCACGAGGCGGGCGAGCTGGCCCGCGTGCTGGCTGGCGATGTTGTTGGAGCTCATCCGCCAGACGTTACCCGAAAAGCAAGCCCCCCGAAGCAGCGAAAACACAGCGAAAGACCGCATGGCCACCGCCTTCTACAGCCACCCCGCCTGCCGCGCGCACGACATGGGGCGGGGGCACCCCGAGTGCCCGCAGCGGCTCGATGCGATCACCGATCACCTGCGCGCCACCGGCCTCGATGTGGGGCTGCGCGAGCGCGAGGCACCCCAGGCCACGCTCGAGCAGCTCGGCCGCGCGCACGACACGCGCTACATCACCGAGCTGCAGGATCTCCTGCAGCGGCTGGAGGCCAGCGGCGAATCGCGCGCGCTCGACCCCGACACCGCCGCCTGCCCCGGCACCTGGCGCGCCGCGCTGCATGCGGCCGGCGCCGCGGTGGCCGCCACCGATGCCGTGCTGGCCGGCGAGATCGAGAACGCCTTCTGTGCCGTGCGCCCGCCGGGCCACCATGCCACCCGCGACGAAGCCATGGGCTTCTGCTTCTTCAACAACGTGGCGGTCGCCGCGCGCCATGCACTCGACGTGCATGGCCTGGAGCGCGTGGCGATCGTCGACTTCGACGTGCACCACGGCAACGGCACCGAAGACATCATCGCCGGCGACGACCGCATGCTGATGGCCAGCATCTTCCAGCACCCGCTGTACCCCTACAGCGGCGCGGTGCCCAAGGGCACCAACATGGTCAACGTGCCGATCCCGCCCTATACCAAGGGCATGGAGATCCGCGAAATGATCGAGGCCATGTGGATGCCTCGGTTCGAGGCGTTCAAGCCGCAGATGCTGTTCGTCTCGGCGGGCTTCGACGCGCACCGTGAAGACGATCTCGGCCAGCTCGGCCTCGTGGAGGCCGACTACGAGTGGATCACGCGCCGCATCAAGGATGTGGCCGACCGCCACGCGCAGGGCCGCATCGTCTCGTGCCTCGAAGGCGGCTATGCGCTCGGCGCACTGGCGCGCAGCGTGGCCGCGCACCTGCGCGTGCTCGCCGACCTTTGATTCCTGATCTCTCGACCCGCGACGGATGATTCCCCAGAACGACGACCTGCGCGCGCTGCTTTCGGCGCTGGCGCATTCCTCCTCCTTCACCGAACTCGGCGTGCTCGCCGGCTGCCTGCTGCTGGCCTACGGTGTGGTGCGCCTGATGCGCGGCGCGCTGCCGACGCCGGGCAGCGTGTGGTTCGGCGAGCGCATCGTCGACGGCGTGCTGTTCCCGGTGCTCGCATTGGCCGCCGCGTGGGGCGCGCGGCAGGCGATGGTGGTGCTGGGCATGCCGATCGCGGTGTTCAAGATCGCGCTGCCCATCCTCGCATCGCTGCTGGTCATCCGGCTGGGCGTGCGCGTGCTGCGGGTGGCGTTTCCGAGCTCGCAGATCGTGCGGGTGCTGGAGCGCACGCTGTCGTGGCTGGTGTGGATCTGGCTCGTGCTGTGGATCACCGGCCTGCTGCCGGCGGTGATGAAGGAGCTCGAGGAGGTGCAGTGGAAGGTGGGCAACGCGCACGTGAGCCTGCGCAGCCTGGTCGAGGGCACCGTCACCGGCGGCTTGGTGCTGGTGGTGGTGTTGTGGATCTCGGCCGGCATCGAGGCCCGGCTGCTCAAGGGAGCCGAGACCGGCAACCTCTCGCTGCGCAAGATCGCGGCCAACGCGGTGCGCGCGCTGCTGCTGTTCGTCGGCCTGCTGCTGGCGCTGTCGGCCGCGGGCATCGACCTCACCGCGCTCAGCGTGCTCGGCGGCGCGGTCGGCGTGGGCCTGGGCTTCGGCCTGCAGAAGCTGGCCGCCAACTACGTCAGCGGCTTCGTGATCCTGGCCGAGCGCAGCCTGCGCATCGGCGACATGGTCAAGGCCGACAGCTTCGAAGGCCGCATCACCGACATCAACACCCGCTACACGGTGATCCGCGCGCTCAACGGCCGCGAATCGATCGTGCCCAACGAGCTGCTGATCACGCAGCGCATCGAGAACCTCTCGCTCAGCGATCCGCGCGTGCTGCTGAACACGGTGGTGCAGGTCGCCTACGGCACCGACATCGACTGGCTGATCCCGCAGCTCGAATCGGCGGTGCGCGAGGCGCCGCGCGTGCTGTCCGACCCGGGCCCGGCGGTGCAGCTCTCCAGCTTTGCGGCCGACGGGCTGGAGCTCACCGTGCACTTCTGGATCGGCGACCCGGAGAACGGGCAGGGCGGCGCCCGCTCCGAGGTCAACCGGGCGCTGCTGCGCAAGCTGAACGCGCTCAACGTCGAGATCCCGTATCCGCAACGGGTGGTGCACCAAGTCGCCCATCCAGCCCCCTGAGCGCTGATCGCTCAGAGTGTTGTTGTTTCGATACGTAACTGTGCATCCGTCACACAAGTACTGAGCGCGTGGCCGGGCATCGGCCAAATGGATGAGGGCGGCCCTAACCTCTGCCTTCCAGAATCGTCTCACTCGATTCTTATTTGAGGAAGGAACCATGAGGGATCTCATCCAGCGTACATCCAAGATCGGCGGCCTGGCACTGTCCACCGCCTTCGTCCTCGCAGCCTGCGGCGGCGATGGCGGCCCGGCGGCCCCGACGACGCCCGTCGACACTTCGCTCAGCCTTTCCGGCACCGCCGCCACCGGCGCGGCGCTGGCCGGCGCGACGGTCACCGCCACCTGCGGCACCGGCACCGGCACGGCCACCACCTCGTCGACCGGCACCTACACGATCACGCTGGAGACGGGCAGCCTGCCCTGCGTGCTGACGGCGGTCAGCTCCGATGGCGCCACCACGCTGCACTCGGTGGCCGCGGGCAGCGGCGCAGGCACCGCCACCTCCAACATCACGCCGCTCAGCGAACTGCTCGTCGCGCAGCTCGCGGGCACCGACCCGGCCACCTTTGCCGCCAACTTCTCCAGCAGCACCGCGATCAGCACCACGGCAATCGAGACCGCGCAGACAGCGGTGCTGCAGACCCTGACCGCCGCAGGCATCGACACCTCGGCGGTGAGCAACATCGTCTCCGGCTCGATCACCGCGGGCAGCGGCTCCGGCTACGACGGCGTGCTCGATACGCTGCAGACCACGATTGCCGCCGCCGGCACCAGCCTCACCGAGCTGGCCACCGCGGTGGCGGATGCCAGCAGCGCTGGCGCGAGCACCACCGGCACGGCCACGGTCGTCACCGCGCTGCAGCCCGCCAACAGCGACTGCACGGCGCTGAAGAGCGGTGTGCACCGCGTGATCGACCTCACCGAAGGCGGCAGCACGCTGTTCACGATCGACGCGGTCGCGCTCACCGCCACCAGCGGCAGCACGACCTATCACATGACGAAGAGCGCCACCTGCCGCTACACGCTGGATGATCCGAACCCGATCACCGTGGTGGTCGCGCAGTCGGGCATGGCGATCTGGACACAGGGCTCCGGCACCACCGGTGCCGTCGGCATCTCGGTGCCCGAGCAGACGCTCGACCTGGCCAGCCTCGCCGGCGTGTACAACCGCGTGTCGTACCACGGCGCGAGCAGCGGCGATTCCGGTGATTTCGGCACGGCCACCTTCAATGCGGCCGGTTCGAACACCACGTCGACCAACTGCACCGGCGGCTACGGCAGCTGCGTCACCGATTCGAACCCGGGCGCGCACCTGGCGGTCAATGCCGAAGGCGGCTTCAACTATGTCAACGACGCGACCGGCACGGTCGAGGCCCGCGTGTTCGCCTTCCGCAACGCCGCCGGCAAGACGCTGCTGGTGGCACAGGAGAACGACGGCCTCGGCACGGTCACCATCCTGAGCCCGCAGTCGGCGCTGACCCTGCCGACGGTGGGTGACGTCAATGCGTTCTGGCAGTTCAACGTGGTGCCCTCGACCGGGCTGTCCACGCTGGCCGACGAGTCGCAGACGATCACCGCGGTCGACACGGCCTCGGGCCTGGTGACGCGTCACCAGGCGTCGGACGGCCGCATCGACAACGTCACCTTCAACGACCCGTACCCCGGCATGCGCTACCGCCAGGTGAACGCCTGCACCACCTCCACCGGCGGCGCGTTCAACTGCAGCGGCACGGTGCAGATGCGCCTGCAGGGCAGCGGCATCACGCTGTCGGTGAGCTCGGTCTCGACCAAGCACTTCATCACGGTGTCGATCAACAAGCCCTGACGCAGGGCCCGGGCGGCGGCCGGTACGCCAACTGCCAAGGGATGCAGTGTCTTCGACAACACGGAGCCACTGCATGCCCGCTACGGAACTGGAGGCCACGCCGCGCCCGCTGCGCATCGGCCTGTCCGCGCGCCTGATGCACGACCCGCCGCCCGAGCTGGGTTTCCACAACAAGCGGCTGCAGTATCTGGAGCAGTCGATCGCCCACTGGATCATCCGCCACGGCGCCTTGGCCTTCATGGTGCCGGCGGTGGACGCCGATTCGATCCGCGTCGAGCGCGCGCTGTCGATCAGCTGCTATGTCGACGTGTTCGATGGCCTCGTGATGCAAGGCGGCGCCGACGTGGCGCCGGCCACCTACGGCCAGGAGCCGATCGACCCGCGCTGGCAGGGCGACCCGGTGCGCGACCGCTACGAGCTGGCGCTGCTGCGCGAGTTCATGCGCCAGCGCAAGCCGGTGATCGGCATCTGCCGCGGCCACCAGCTGCTCAACGTGGCGCTCGGCGGCACGCTCTACCAGGACATCGCGACCCAGCTGCCCAAGTGCCACGCGCATGTCGACAACGACCTCTACGACGAGCTCTACCACGATGTGACGCTGGTGCCCGGCTCCGACCTCGACAAGCTCTACCAGGCCGACCGCACGCTGCGTGTCACCAGCATCCACCACCAGGCGATCGACCGGCTCGGCGAAGGGCTGGTGGTCGAGGCGCACTCGACGCTCGATGGCGTGATCGAGGCGGTGCGCTGGACGGGCCCGAGCTATGCGCGCGGCCTGCAATGGCACCCCGAATTCCACGCCGACCGCGCGACGCTGCTGGCCAGCGCGCCGGTGATGCTGGATTTTCTGCAAGCCTGCGCAAGGCGGCTGACCGACGGCCCCGATACCTCGCAATGCGGCAGCGACGAGATGCCGGCCGCCGACACGCACTACGCGACCTGAACCTCGCCCGTCGCCGGCTTGGTGCGCGACACGTGGAAATCGATGCGAGCGTCGAACACCAGCTCGCCCTGGCCGTCGCGCGCCTCCACCAGCGCCTGCACCGTGCCTTCGCGCACGTCCTGCGGGCTCATCAGGCAGCGGCCGGTGATCGGGCCGCGCGCCTTCTTCAGGTAGCGCACCGTCATGCCCGCGGGGATCCAGCGCAGCCCGCGCGGCATCAGCGAATCGATGGTCATGCCGCCGCACAGCTCGGCGAGGTTGCACAGCGCGATCGCGTGCACCGTGCCGATGTGGTTGTGCACGCCGCGGCGGTCGTTGATGCGCACCTCGCATTCGCCGGCGTCGTAGTGCCGCACCTGCGGGCGGATGGTGGCGAAATAGGGCGCGACGAAGCCGATCGCGCGACTGAACAGCCAGCGTCCCAGCGGCAGGCCCTGCAGCTGGCGATAGCGTCGAAGAAAGGCGCTCATGCGTATCTCCTGGAGCGAATTAGAATTACATTCTAGAAGATGATTCTGGGGTACGCTCCCTGGCCATGACCGAGAAGATGTCCCGCCGCGACGAGATCTTGCAGGCCGCGCTGCAATGCTTCAGCGAAGCCGGCATCGAAGCCACCTCGATCGAGATGATCCGCGCGCGCTGCGGCGCCAGCATCGGCAGCATCTACCACCACCACGGCAGCAAGGAAGGCATCGTCGCCGCGCTGTTCATGCAGGCGATGGACGACCAGGCCGCGCGGCTGCTCCAGCGCCTGCGGAAGGCGGCCGACCTGCGCGCGGGCGTGCGCGAGATGGTGCTGAACTACGTGGAGTGGGTCGCGCAGCACAAGGAGTGGGCGCGCTTCGCCTATGCCGCGCGCGCGATGGTGGCCGCCGGGCCGCAGGGCGCGGCGCTGCAGGAGCGCAACCGGCGCTTCTATGCCGAGGTGCAGGCCTGGCTGCAGGCACACGGCGCGGCCCAGGGGCTGCGGCCGCTGCCGGCCGAGCTGGTGCTGCCGCTGATCATCGGCCCGGCCGAGAGCTACTGCCGCGCATGGATCGGCGAGCGCGCCAAGGCGTCGCCCGCCCGCTACGGCGAGCCGCTGGCCGATGCGGCCTGGCGCGCGGTGGCGGCCGACGCGGCCGATCAGTCGAAGTCGGCGTCGAGCACGACGCGGTAGCGCGCCTTGCCGGTGCGCAGGTGCGCCACCGCCTCGTTGACACGGCTCATCGGAAAGCGCTCCACCTGCGCGCCGATGCCGTGGCGCGCGGCGAACTCCAGCATGCGTGCGATCGTGCCGGGCGAGCCGGTCGGCGAGCCTGAAATGCTGCGCTGCCAATTGAGCAGCGGGCCGGAGCGCAGCGACATGCGGTCGGTCACCACGCCCACGAGGTGCAGCCGGCCTTTCGGCGCCAGCGTGCCGAGCAGCGCATCCCAATCCAGCGTCGCGCCCGCCGTCACCATCAGGAAGTCGAGCGATCCGGCGGCGGCCTTCAGCTCGGCGGCGTCGATGCTCGAGACGGTGCGGTGCGCGCCCAGCGCCAGCGCCTCGTCGCGCTTGGCGGGGCTGGAGGTGAAGGCGGTGACCTCGCAGCCCCAGGCGCGCGCGAACTTCAGCGCCAGGTGGCCCAGGCCGCCGATGCCGACCACGCCGACCCGGTCGGTCGGCTTCACGCCATGGATCTCGAACGGGCTGAACACGGTGATGCCGCCGCACATCAGCGGCCCGGCGCTGGCAGGGTCCAGCGCCTCGGGTAGCGGCAGCGCCCAGGCCCAGTGCGCCCGCACGCGGTCGGCGAAGCCGCCGTGGCGGCCGACGATGGTTGGTGCTCGCTCGCGGCACAGGTGCTGCTCGCCGTCGAGGCAGGCGCGGCAGCGCATGCAGCTGCGCGCATGCCAGCCCAGGCCCACGCGCTGGCCGACCTGCAGCGCCTGCACCAGCCCGCCGACCGCGACGACCCGGCCGACCACCTCATGACCCGGCACGATGGGGTAGGTGCTCGCGAACCACTCGCTGTCGATCAGCGCGAGGTCGGAGTGGCAGATGCCGCAGTGCTCCACCGCGATCTCCACCTCGTCGACGGGCAGCGGGCCGGGCGTGTAGTCGAAGCGCTGCAGCGGGGTGCCGGCGCTGTGCGCCGCATAGGCGCGGAAGTTGGCGTTCATGGCCGCATCGTGCCTCGGAAGGCGCCGATGCGCAGTCGCCCGGGCGACTACAGCTTGTGGGTCGACAGCAGCAGGCTGGTCTCCGTGGCCGCGATGCCGTCGATCAGCCGGATGGCGCCGAGCACGCTGTCGAAATCCTCCAGCGTGTCGGCGCGCAGTTCGGCCACGATGTCCCAGCGGCCATTGGTGGTGTGCAGCGCCGAGACGTTGGGGTTGCCGCGCAGGCTGCGCAGCACGTCGGCGCCGCGGTTGCCTTCCACCGCCACCATCATCAGCGCACGGATGCGGTGGGCCTCGTGCTGTGGCTTCATCCGCACCGTGTAGCCGACGATCACGCCCTCGCGCTCCAGGCGGGCGAGCCGGTTCTGCACCGTGCCGCGCGCCACGCGCAGCTTCTTGGCCAGCGTGGCCACCGGCATGCGTGCGTCGTCGCGCAGCATCGAGAGCAGCTCACGGTCGATGTCATCGAGTCCGGTCATTTTGCTAGCCTGTATGTAGCAATGTGATCAGTTTAGCGCGCGATCTGTTCAGTCTTCTGTCTTCCTGTTGGCTTCACGGCTTTGAACAATGGCGGTACGGCGCCAGCCTTCCGGCGGCCACAAAGCCCATGGAGACCCTTGCATGACCCGCTTCATCGATGTTCCCGCGCTGTCCCGCCTCGTGCAGGACATCGGCGTGACCACCTTCCTCGAGGAACTCACCGACACCCTGCGCCAGGACTACCTGCGCTGGCCCGAGTTCGACAAGACCGCCCGCGTCGCCAGCCATTCGCCGCTCGGCGTGATCGAGCTGATGCCGGTGGCCGACGCCTCGCGCTACGCCTTCAAGTACGTCAACGGCCACCCGAAGAACACCGCCCGCGGCATGTTCACCGTGATGGCCTTCGGCGTGCTGGCCGATGTGGAAACCGGCTACCCGCTGCTGCTGTCGGAACTGACGCTGACCACCGCGCTGCGCACCGCCGCCACCTCGGCGATGGCTGCCAAGGCGCTGGCCCGCCCCGACTCCCGCCGCATGGCCCTGATCGGCAATGGTGCGCAAAGCGAGTTCCAGGCGCTTGCTTTCCACACCATCCTCGGTATCGACGAGCTGCGCGTCTACGACGTCGACGGCGCGGCCACCGCCAAGCTGATGCGCAACCTCGCCGCTTACCCGGCGCTGCGCGTCGTGCGCTGCGACTCCACCGCCCAGGCGGTGAAGGGCGCCGACATCGTCACCACCATCACCGCCGACAAGGCGCTGGCCACCATCATCACGCCCGAGATGATCGAGCCGGGCATGCACATCAACGCCGTGGGCGGCGACTGCCCTGGCAAGACCGAGCTGCATGCCGACGTGCTGCGCCGCGCCAGCGTGTTCGTCGAGTACGAGCCGCAGACCCGCATCGAGGGCGACATCCAGCAGCTGCCGGCCGATTTCCCGGTCACCGAGCTGTGGCGCGTGCTCTCGGGGCAGCATGGCGGCCGCGCCAGCGCGAGCGAGGTCACGGTGTTCGATTCGGTGGGCTTCGCGCTCGAGGACTACACCGCGCTGCGCTACGTGTACGAGCAGGCCAAGGCCCGCAACATCGGCATCGATGCCGACCTGGTGCCGCCGGCCGACGACCCGAAGGACCTGTTCCGCCACACCGGCAAGGGCGGCCGCCGCGCCGCCCTGAAGCGCGCGGCCTGACCTGTCCTTTCCCGTCATGCAGACCACCGCCCATGTGTTGATGGTGCGGCCGGCCCGGTTCGTCTCGAATCCGGAGACCGCCCGCAGCAATGCGTTCCAGCAGCCCGGCCTGGCGGCCGAGGCGGCGCAGCGCCAGGCGCTCGAGGAGTTCGAGACCTATGCGGCGCTGCTGCGCGAGGCCGGCATCGACGTGCTGGTGATCGACGACACCGCCGAGCCGCACACGCCGGATTCGATCTTTCCGAACAACTGGGTCAGCTTCCATGCCGACGGGCGAGCGCTGCTGTACCCGATGGAGGCGGAGAACCGGCGGCTCGAGCGGCGGCCCGAGGTGCTGGCGGCGGTGAGCGCGCGCTTCGCGCTGAAGGAGCGCGTGGACCTGAGCGGCTTCGAGCGCACCGGCTGCTACCTCGAAGGCACCGGCTCGATGGTGCTCGACAGGCAGCACCGCATCGCCTACGTGTGCCGCTCGTCGCGCAGCCATCCGCTGGCGATGCAGGCCTTCGTCGCGCAGACCGGCTACCGCGCCGTGTGGTTCGATGCGGTCGACCAGCGCGGCGTGCCGGTGTATCACACCAACGTGCTGATGGGCGTGGGCACCCGCGTGGCGGTGGTGTGCCTCGAGGCGATTGCCGACGACGCCGAGCGCCAGCAGCTGGTGCGGCTGCTGCAGGCCACCGGCAAGCAGGTGCTCGCGATCAGCCTCGCGCAGATGGGCGAGTTCGCCGGCAACATGCTGGAGCTGCGCTCGCAGCGCGGGCGTGCGGTGTGGGCGATGTCGCGACGCGCCTGGGCGGCGCTCGACGCCGCGCAGCGGAACATGATCGCCGACCACGCCGAGCCGGTGCTCGCGCCGATCGACACCATCGAGCGCCTGGGCGGCGGTGGTGCGCGCTGCATGCTGGCCGAGATCTTCCTGCCTCGTCTCGGTGCGAAGCATCTTGAAACATCAGACGCCGCTTGCCTAGCCAAGTGAGCGTCCTGCCTAGACGAGTGGGGCAATCCCTCGTCTCCCCAGCACCACAAAGCTAGGGTTTCCCTGGCGCGCTGGCGCGGAACTCGCTCCTGACAATCGCCCGGCACATCGTTGTGCGGGCCGACGTACGGCTCAAGAAGTCGAGCGCGGCCGGCATCGCGGGTGGGGTCTATCCAACCACTTTGTCAGGAGTTGAGATGTTCAAGACTACAAGGCTCGCCAAGAGCCTGATGCTCGCATTCGGGGGTACGCTGGCCCTCGCTTCTCTGCCCGCGGCGGCCCAGGAAGCGCAGCGCGTGGAGATCACCGGCTCGTCGATCAAGCGGGTCGATACCGAGACGGCGCTGCCCGTCACGGTGATCACGCGGCAGCAGATCGAGAAGAGCGGCGCGGTCACGGTGGAGGATCTCCTGCACCGCGTGGCCGCCAGCGCCGCGATGCAGTCCGACACCACGCAGGGCACCGGCTACGCCACCTCCAACGCCAACATGCGCGGCCTGGGCGCGAACTCCACGCTGGTGCTGCTCAATGGCCGCCGGCTCGCCAACCACCCCTTCGGCAGCATCGGCGGCACGGTGGCGGTGGACCTCAACAGCATCCCGTTCGCCGCGATCGAGCGCATCGAGGTGCTGCGCGACGGCGCCTCGGCGGTGTACGGCACCGATGCGGTCGGCGGCGTGATCAACTTCATCACCCGGCGCGACTACCGCAACGGCGAGCTCTCGGTGCGCTACGGCGACACGGCCGACCACATCGGCGGCAAGGAGAGCGGCCTCAGCCTCTCGTGGGGCATGGGCGACCTGAGCACCGACCGCTTCAACCTGCTGGTCACCGCCAACTACCAGAACAACTACCGCCTGCGTGCGATCGACCAGAAGCTCTACAACCGCGGCATCCAGGAGATCCCGGGCTCGGACCCCCCGACCTCGGGCCGCTCGTTCCCCGGCCGGCTGGTCGACTTCGGCATCAGCCCGGGCGCCTACCTCGGCACCCACGGTTTCAACGACCCGAACTTCTCGGAGTGCGATCCCAACTTCACCGTGGTGTCCACCGCCACCAACCCCGATGGCACGCCGAAGGCAACGCCTGCCGGTGGGGACACTGTCCGCAACTGCCGCTTCATCTACGCGGCCACGCTCGACAACCTGCCCGACCAGCGCAAGGCCGACATCTTCAGCCGGCTGACCTACAACATCAACGCCGACAACCAGTTCTTCGCCGAGGCCTCGTTCGCGCGCAACCACAACATCGGCCGCGTCGCGCCGGTGCCGATCGATTCCACCGCCGGCCATCTGAACATCGCGACCGCCGAGTACCCGAGCTTCGCGATCCCGGTGACCAGCCCCTACTACCCGGCGGCGCTGCTGGCGGCCCTGGGCTACACCGCGCCGTCCAGCGGCATGGCCGAGATCTCGATGCGCGCGGTGCCGGTGGGCAACCGCATCAACGACAACGTCAACGAGCAGGCCCGCCTGCAGGCCGGGCTGAAGGGCACCTTCTCCGGCTGGGACTACGACACCGCGCTCACCTACGCGCGCGGCACCGGCAAGCTCAACTATTACGGCTACATCAACGAGCCCAAGTTCATCGCGGCGCTGGCCACCGGCCAGATCAACCCCTTCGGCCCGAGCGATGCCGCCGGTGACGCGCTGCTGCGCTCGACGCTGATGGAAGGGCCGATGCGCGAGTCGACCAGCACCACCACCGTGCTCGACGGCAAGGCCAGCCGCGACCTGATGCAGATGGGCGGCGGCGCGATGGCGGTGGCCGCCGGCTTCGACCTGCGGCGCGAGGAGGCACGCGACCGGCCGGTCAACGACGACTATCGCCAGGGCCTGCACATCGGCGGCGAGGGCACCGTGCCCGAGACCACGGCCGGCCGCACCGTGATCGGCGTGTTCAGCGAGCTGAGCATGCCCTTCGCCAAGGGCTGGGAGGCCACGCTCGCCGCGCGCTACGACCACTACAGCGACTTCGGCTCCACCTTCAACCCGCGCGCCAGCCTGCGCTGGCAGCCGAACAAGATGGTGATGCTGCGCACCTCGGCCGGCACCGGCTTCCGCGCGCCTTCGCTGTGGGACATCAACAGCCCGTCGGCCTTCACCAACACCGCCAACTCGCTGGTCGACCCGGCCTGCCCGGTCTCGGGCGATGCGCGCTGCGAGAGCCAGTTCAACGAGCTGTTCGCTTCCACGCCCGGCCTCAAGCCGGAGAAGTCGCGCCAGTTCAGCGCCGGCATCCTGCTGGAGCCGACGCCGTGGCTGTCGGCCTCGCTCGACTACTGGAACATCACCAAGAAGGACCAGATCGGTGTGATCACCGGCGACACGCTGCTCACCGATGCCACGCTGCTGAGCCGCTTCGCCAGCCGCATCCACCGCACCTCCGACGGCTTCATCAGCTACATCGATACGCCCGTGGAGAACCTGGGCGACCTCAAGACCTCGGGCTGGGACGTCGACGTGAAGACCCGCTTCAACTTCGCCGAGCTGGGCAAGCTGGCGGTGGAGCTGAACGGCACCTACGTCAGCGTGTGGAAGCAGCAGAACTACAAGGGCGGGCCCTTCGTCAGCTACATCGGCACCGCCGGCAACGGCGGCAGCGTGCAGCCCCACCCGCGCTGGCAGCACACGCTGACCTTCGACTACGGCCTCGGCCCCTGGGGCGCGACGCTGGAAAACGTGTTCGTGCAGGGCTGGACCGAATCGGCCGAGCTCGTCGCGGCCAACGTGGGCCCCAGCGTCGACTACCACGTCAAGGACTCCAGCCGCTGGAACCTCTCGGGCACCTACACCGGCGTGAAGAACCTGACCATCCGCGTCGGTGTGAAGAACCTGTTCGACAAGGAGCCGCCGTTCACGGCGGTGTCGTCGTACGGCTCGCACGCGGCGGGCTACGCGGCCTCGTTCGTCGACCCGCGCGGCCGCTTCTACTACGCCGCGCTGAGCTACAAGTTCCAGTAGTGATGTGGACCCCCGGCCGTCGAGCGGCCGCCCCCCGAGGGGGCACGCTGAGCGGCCGGGCAACCCGTCCGCTCAGCGCTCGCTTGCCACCATCGCCCCTGGCCGCTTTGCGGCCTGTCCCAGAGGGGTGGGGCGGCAGGTCGCCGACGGATGCCGGATTCAGGCCACGGCGACCGGGATCTTGCCGATCTTGGCCTGCCACTCCTTCGGCGCGGTGTTGTGCACGCTGGTGCCGGCGGCATCCACCGCCACCGTGACCGGCATGTCCTTGATCTCGAACTCGTAGATCGCTTCCATGCCGAGATCGGCGAAGCCCACCACCTTGGCGCCCTTGATCGCCTTGCTGACGAGGTAGGCCGCGCCGCCCACCGCCATCAGGTAGGCGGACTGGTGGTTCTTGATGGCCTCGATCGCGACCGGGCCGCGCTCGGCCTTGCCGATCATCGCGATCAGGCCGGTCTTGGCCAGCATCATCTCGGTGAACTTGTCCATCCGCGTGGCGGTAGTCGGGCCGGCGGGCCCAACGACCTCGTCGCGCACCGGGTCGACCGGGCCCACGTAATAGATGACGCGGTTGGTGAAATCCACCGGCAGCGGTTCGCCCTTGGCCAGCATGTCTTGAATGCGCTTGTGGGCGGCATCGCGGCCGGTGAGCATCTTGCCGCTGAGCAGCAGGGTCTGGCCCGGCTTCCAGCTGGCGACCTGCTCCTTGGTCAGCGTGTCGAGGTTGACCTGCTGGCTCTTGTTGTAGTCGGGCGCCCACTTCACATCGGGCCAGAGGTCGAGGCTGGGCGGCTCCAGGTAGGCCGGGCCGGAGCCGTCGAGCACGAAGTGCGCATGGCGGGTGGCCGCGCAGTTGGGGATCATCGCCACCGGCTTGGAGGCGGCGTGCGTCGGGAAGGTCTTGATCTTCACGTCGAGCACCGTGGTCAGGCCGCCCAACCCTTGGGCGCCGATGCCCAGCGCATTGACCTTCTCGTACAGCTCGATGCGCAGCTCTTCCAGCTTGTTCTGCGGGCCGCGCTGCAGCAGCTCGTACATGTCGATGTCTTCCATCAGCGCTTCCTTGGCCAGCAGCACCGCCTTCTCGGCCGTGCCGCCGACGCCGATGCCCAGCATGCCCGGCGGGCACCAGCCGGCGCCCATGGTCGGCACCGTCTTGAGCACCCAGTCGACCAGGTTGTCGCTGGGGTTCATCATCACGAACTTGCTCTTGTTCTCGGAGCCGCCGCCCTTGGCGGCCACGGTCACGTCGACCGTGTTGCCCGGCACCACCGTCATGTGCACGACGGCGGGCGTGTTGTCCTTGGTGTTCTTGCGGTCGAAGATCGGATCGCTCAGCACCGAGGCGCGCAGCACGTTGTCCGGATTGAGGTAGCCCTTGCGCACGCCCTCGTTCACGGCATCCTCGATCGAGCCGGCGAAGCCCTCGAAGCGGACATCCATGCCGATCTTCAGGAAGACGTTGACGATGCCGGTGTCCTGGCAGATCGGGCGATGGCCCTCGGCGCACATCTTCGAGTTGGTGAGGATCTGCGCGATCGCGTCCTTGGCCGCCGGGGATTCCTCGCGCTCGTAGGCGCGCGCCAGGTGGGCGATGTAGTCGGCGGGGTGGTAGTAGCTGATGTACTGCAGCGCGGCGGCGACGCTGTCGATCAGGTCTTGCTGGCGGATCGTCGTGGTCATGGCGGGAGCGGGGGGAGGGGAACCCCTAATTATCCCCGCGCCGCCGCTGGCCGGCCTGTGGGCGCTACGGATGGCGGAGCCGGATCTGCGGCATCTTGTGCTTTTTGCAATATGGGAAGCGGGCGGCGGTCCCAGAATCGGCGGTCATCCCGACCACAGGCCCTGCTGAATGCCCGTTGCTTCCGCTGTCGTACGCCTGAGCCTCGCCCTGGTGCTGGCGTGGTTTGCCCTCTCTGCCAGCGCCCAGGACAAGGCGCCCGGCCTGCTCCAGATGCACCACACCGCGTGGTCCACCCGCGACGGCGCACCCGGCCCGGTGCTCGCGCTCGCGCAGACGCCCGACGGCTGGCTCTGGCTGGGCACGCCGACCGGGCTGTTCCGCTTCGATGGGGTGGATTTCGAGCGCGTCGACACGCTGGGTGGCGTGCCGCTGCGCTCGAGCGCGGTGCGCAGCCTGGCGGTCGACCCGCGCGGCGCCCTGTGGATCGGCTACCTCTACGGCGGGGCGAGCCGCTTCTCGAACGGGCGGCTCACCAATTACGGCGCCGAGCAGGGCCTGCCCAACAGTGCCACGCTCGCCCGGGTGGCGGTCGGCCCCGATGGGCGGGTCTGGGCGGCGGCGGTGCACGGCCTGTACCGCCTGGCCGGCGAGAAATGGGAGCGCATGCTGCCCGACCGCACGCTGGTGATGGACGTCTTCGTCGACCACGCGGCCCGCGTCTGGTTCACCGCGAAGGACCGGCTCTACATGCTCGATCCCGCCGCGGCGGGGCCGCGCGAGATGGGCGAGGCGGTATGGGACGATGCCTCCCACCTCACCGAAGCGCCCGACGGCTCGGTCTGGGTCGCGGATCGCACCCGCGGGTTGCGCCGCTACGGCCCGGAGGGGCCCCGCCCGGTGGCCGCCCGCGTGCCCACGGGGCCGACCGCGCCGCTGCTGTTTGCGCGCGACGGCACGGCCTGGTTCGTCGGCGACGGGCTCTGGCGGACCAACGCCGAGGCCTGGGGGCGCGGCGACGACCGCGGTGCCGCCGAGGCCCGCGCGTGGTTCGGCCAGCGCCAGGGCCTGAGCGGCGAGGCGGTGTATGCGCTGCTGCAGGACCGCGAAGGCACGGTCTGGGTCGGCACCAGCGGCGGGCTCGACCGTTTCCGCCGCAACAAACTCACCCGTACGGAACAGGCGCAGAACGCGCTGCCCGTCACGCTGGCCGCGGCCAACGGCTCCGACGTGTGGGTCGGCCGCAGCGAGCTGCCGCTGCTGCGCATCGGCTCCTCGACCAAGGAGTTTCCGGCGATCAACGACAAGGTCTCCACCATCTACCCCGATGTCGACGGCAGCACCTGGGTCGGCTCGCAGGAGGGCCGGCTGTGGCGCATCGTCGACGACGAGGTGTCGCAGCTGCCCGGCCCGAAGTCGGTGCAGACGGGCCATGTGGTGCAGGGGCTCACGCGCGACCACCAGGGCCGGCTGTGGGCGGCCTGCGCGGGCATCTTCCGGCGCGACGGCAGCGAGTGGGTCGGGATGAGCGGGCGCGAGGGGCTGCCCGACGATGCGCCGACCGTGCTCTACACCGATCCGCAGGGGCGGGTCTGGCTCGGCTTCACCGATTCGCGCCTCGCGGTCTACGAGGGCGGCCGCGGCCGCACCTTCACGCCCGAGCAGGGCATGCAGGTGGGCGCGGTGCTGGCGCTGCAGGCGGTGGGCGACCACCTCTGGGTCGGCGGCGAGTCGGGCATCGTGATCCGGCTCGCCGGTGAGTTCCTGCCGCTGGTGGGCGCCGGCGGCGTGGTGTTCCATGGCGTGTCCGGCGTCGTCGAGCTGCCCTCGGGCGAGCTGTGGATGAACACCGCCGACGGCATCGTGCGCATCCCGGCGGCCGAGGTCCACGGCTTCCGCGCCGACCCGGCCTACCGGCCGCGCTTCGAAGTGTTCGACCACCGCGACGGCCTGGAGGGCCGGGCGCCCCAGCTCGGCGGCCTGCCGACGCTGGTGGCGGCGCACGACGGGCGGCTGTGGTTCTCCACCACCACCAGCATCACGTCGGTCGACCCCACCTCGATCCCGCGCAACCGCGTGCCGGCGCCGGTGTCGATCCGCGCGCTGAAGGCCGGCGACACGGTGATGGCGCCGGTGCAGGGGGCCCGGCTGCCCCCGCTGACCGCGGCGGTGCAGATCGAGTACACCGCGATGAGCCTCGCGATCCCCGAGCGCGTGAAGTTCCGCTATCGGCTCGAGGGGGTGGATGCCGACTGGCAGGAGGCGGGGCCGCGCCGCACCGCCTACTACACCAACCTGGGGCCCGGCGACTACCGCTTCCGCGTGATGGCGTCCAACGACGACGGCGTCTGGAGCGAGACGCCGGCGGTGCTGCAGTTCTCGATCGCGCCGGCGCTGTACCAGACGCTGGCGTTCCGCGTCGCCTGCCTGCTGGCGTTCGCCGCGCTGCTGGGCTGGCTCTACGTGCTGCGCGTGCGCACGCTGACCGCCCGCGCGGCCGAGAAGATGCGCGAGCGGCAGCTCGAGCGCGAACGCATCGCTGTGGAGCTGCACGACACGCTGCTGCAGGGCGTCTATGGGCTGCTGCTGCGGATGCAGTCGGTGCTGGAGCGCATGTCGGAGGAGCCGGCGCGCCACATCCTCGCGGTAGCGGTCGAGCGCGCCGAGAGCCTCGTCAACGAGGGGCGCGACAGGGTGGCGGGCCTGCGCCGCTCGGACGATCATTTCGGCGACCTCGCCACGGCGTTGCCGCGCCTGGCCCACGAGATCACCGGCGGTGCCCATCCGCATGTGGACGTGTCGGTCGATGGGCCCGTGCAGGACCTCCGGCCCGAGGTGCAGGAAGAGGTCTACTACATCGCGCGCGAAGCGCTGCTCAACGTGGCGCACCATGCGCGCGCACAGCGCGCCGAGGCGCTGCTCGTGTGCAACGAGGAGGGCGCGAAGCTCGTGGTGCGCGACGATGGCCGCGGCATTCCCGCCGAGGTGCTGCAGGAGGGTCGCGCCGAGGGCCACTGGGGGTTGCAGGGCATGCGCGAGCGCGCGGCGCGCATCCGCGGCCTGCTGACCATCGGCAACCGGGAGGGCGGTGGCGCCGAGGTCGTGCTGCAGGTGCCCCGGCAGGCCGCCTACCGCGATGGCGCGCGCAAGCCGAGCCGCTGGGCATGGGCGGCTAGAGCCCGTCGCCGCGCAGCGCCGCCGGCAGCTCCATGAAGGCCGACAGGTAGCTGTCGAAGTCGCGCCGGCCGCGGCTGTCGAAAGGCCAGTGCGCCATCAGCTGGTGCCGGCCGCCCAGGCCGCGGCCCACGGCGATGCCGAGCTCCGACATCAACCGGCCGGTCCAGCGCAGCGCCGCGTCGGGCGCGCCGTCGAGCCGCGCATCGCGCAGCCGGATGTACAGCAGCAGCGAATGGCCGTTGCGCGCGGCGGCGAAGCGGATGTCGGTGTCGGCGCGGCGCAGCCGGCGCGCGGCGGCGATGCGGCTGGCCTGCGCCGGCGGCAGCCCCATGCGCTCCAGCCCATCGCTCAGGCAGCGCACAGCGCGCATGTGCCGGGTGCGCTGCTGCTGCTCGTTTTCGCGGTGGGGCGGGATCAGATAGCCCGCCAGGCCCCACGATGCCAGCGCTGCGCGCAGCGGCGCGTGGCGCAGGCCCTGCGCCAGCCGCCACACGTCGTACAGGCACTGCAGCTGTTGCGCGGCGGCGGTCGGTGTGCCGGGCTCGGCGATCAGCTGCCCCATCAGCATCGCGCGGCCTTCGTCGTCCAGCCCGAAGGCGATGCAGCCGTGGCGCATGAGCCCGATGTTGGCCGACAGCAGCGTGCCATGCCACAAGGCCTTGTCGATCGAGGTGTCGCCGGGCATCGGCGCGCGCGCCGTCCAGGGCGCGACGCCATCGTCCAGCGGTTCGATCGCGATGCGGCATTCGCCGACGCTCAGCTGCAGCGGCCGTGGTGCCTCGGCGCTGCGGGTGTGGCGTGCGATCACGCAGGCCGCTTCGTAGATCGGCGTGTCCCAGGCGCGGCGGGCGTCAACGTCCATGGGCCGACAGCAGCAGCTCGATGTGGCGTTCGGTGGCGGCCTCGCGCTCGGCCGAAGGCAGCGCGGCATGGTGCGTGCCCCGCGGCTCGATCGACAACTGCGCGGCGCGGACGCCGCGGATCAGCAGGAAGCGCATCACGCTGGCGGCCCGGGGCTGCGGCTTCTGCCCGCGCGGCGGGTTCTCGGCGATCGAGGCCGTCACGTCGGCATGCTGCGTCAACGCGGTGGCCAGCGCGGCCAGAAACGGCTCGGCGCGGCGCGACAGCAGGCCCGAGCCATCGAAGGCCGATGCGAGCGGAATGCGGATGTACAGCCGGTCGTCGAGGGTGCGGTCCACCGACACATGGCCCTGCTGCAGGGCGGCCTGCTGCATCTGCCGGGCGACGTCCTGCAATGCGGCCGTCCACGGGCCTTCCGGCGCCGGCTCGGGCGGCGGCACCGGGCTGCCGGCCAGCGGCGGTGGCTCGTCGGCCGGCGCCACCGGCAGCGGCGCGGGCCGCGGCGGCGCGGCGCATCCGGCGAGCGCGGCGGCGAACATCAGCGCGGCGAGGGCGCGGCCGGACCTCAACGCGGCACTCCCGTCCAGTGCTCTTCGACCTGCAGGCCGGGCAGTGCCGGCGCCCGGGTGTTCTCGAAGTCCCACGGATGCTGGTAGCGCCGCAGCGCCGCGGCCTGGCAGCGATTGGCTTCCAGCTGCTCCTGCATCTCCTGCGCGAGCAGCGCCGATTCGATCAGGCTGATCGAGCGATAGAGCGTGGGGTAGAGCTCGCGCCGCAGCAGGTCCACATAGGCCTGCTGCGCCTGCTGCACCGCGCCCAGCGCCTGGTGCGCTCGGGAGGCGCTGCCGCAGTAGCGCAGCAGCGCCTCGGCCGCGCGGCGCTTGAGCCGCGCATGGGCCTCGACCAGTTGGTCATGCACATCGATGTCGATCGCGAGCAGCGGCGGATACAGCACATGCTCCAGTGCGAGCAGGAAGGCCGCGATCCGGCTCACCAGCGCATGGCCGAGCATGCGCTGCTGCAGCCCGTCGGCCTCGGCGGCGCAGTCGGCGAAGTCGCGCTTGAAGCGGGCGCACTCGCGGTCGAGCAGTTCGAACAGGTCCAACGGGTCGGAGCTCATCGCAAGCCTCCTCGTGCGGGTCAGCGTCAGCGTTCGGTCTGGGATGGCGGCGGCGAAGAAGGGTCGTCCTCGGCGTTGTCGGCCGGCCTCGGGGCGCCATGGCTGATGATGAGCGCCGCGACGATCGCGCCGACGGCCACCGCGAGGCCGGCGCCGATGACGTTGAGCGTCTGGCGCACACCCCCGCCGCGCGGTGGCCGCAGCCGCTGCGGCGGCTTCACCGGCTCGACCCGCACCACCGATCCCGCGGCGGGCGTGCCGCCGGCGCCGGCCTGCGCATCGAGCTCCGGCGCCTTGGCGGCGTCGGTCGCCGCGGCGGGCTTCACGGCCTCGGCGGCGCCGCTGCGCTCCGCCGCGGGCGCCGCTTCGGTGGCTTCCGCCGGCGAGGACACCTCGGCCATCTCGCCGCCGCCACCACCGCCCCCGCCGCCGCCATCGGCATCGATGCCGGCCGCCGCGTCGTCGTCGTCCACCGAGGCAAAGCCGGGCAGCGTCCACTGCTCCTGCACTTCGCTGACGGTGGCCGTTTCGGTGCCGGCCTCGTCGTCGGCCGTGCGCGTGGTCCGGGTGACGGTGACGAACACGCGGTCGGCCACGCGCGACTCATGCCCGCCGCGGCCATGGCGGTGCAGGGTGCCGGCGATCGCGCTGTTGCGCACCACCGAGCCGCTGTGCACGCTGCCGCGTGACTGCAGCTCGGAACGGCGGGCGTGCTCGGCGGCGGCGGCCGCATCGCCCGCCGCCGCCTCGGCAGGCGGCGCGGGCTGCGGCAGCTCGGCCGGCATCATGCGGGGGAACGAGCTCGAGAACATGATCAGCGCAGCTCCTCGGGTTCGGCCGGCGCGACCGGCAACTGCATCGGCAGCGGCGCCGCGCCGCCGCGCAGCATCGTGGTCGGCGTCTCGTTGAAGAACTGGCGATAGTTCTGCGTCAGCGTCGAGCGGTTGGTCATGCCCCAGCGCTGCGCGATGTCGAGCACGTTGCGCCGGTCGGTGGTCTGCCGCAGCTCCTTGCGGATGCGCTCCATGCGGCGGCGGCGGATCAGCTCGGCCGGCGTCATGCCCAGGTGGGTGCGGAAGGCCATCTGCAGCGCGCGCTCGGTCACGTCGACATGCGCGGCCACCTCGCGCACCGAGAGGTCGCGGTCGTCGAGGTGGTCGATGATGTACTGGTAGGCGCGCCGGTAGCGCAGCGGCAGCAGCATCTTCATCGAGTCGCTGTGTTCGGCCATCTCCTGCTTCTCGAGGCAGCGCGAGTAGGGCAGGTGCGCCAGCTCCGAGCGCAGCCGGCCCAGCGCCTGCGCCACATGCTCCTTGTACAGGCGCAGCGCATCCATGTGGCGGCCCTGCAGCGCGTAGATGCGCGACAGGCAGTACTTCAGCTCGAGCGAATGGCGGTGCCGGCGCATCGTGTCCTCGTCGTGCGCCAGGCCGCCGAGCAGCGCCTGCGCCGCCTTGCAATCGCCATGCGCCACATGGGCCAGCGCGGCCTCGATCCGGCATTCCTTCTCATGGCCCAGCAGCTTCTGCTGGCGCAGTTGCGCCAGGCTCTCGGCGACGCGGCCGCCCAGCTCCGGCGCCGCGATGTTGCGGTCGACCAGCGCGGCCAGGAAGCGCAGGCGCTGGTTCGCGATCGGCACATCGGCCAGCGATTGCGCGGCCTGCTCCAGCTGGCGGTGCAATTGCGAGAGCGGCTCGACGCTGCCGCTGCGCAGCGCATGCTGCGGCGTGCCGAGATCGCCGCCTTCGTCGAACGCGCGCAGCTCGCGCATCACTTCCGTTTCCAGCCGCAGCGCCTGCAGCAGGTGCTGCATCGAAGTGGGCGAGTGTTCCCGGGCCATGCCCTGCGCATGCGCCAGCGTGCGCTCGGCGCGGCGGTATTCACCGAGCCCGCGCACGCACACCGCCAGCCCGGCGAGCGCCTCGATGCGCAGCGGCGGCGGCGCGGTCTCGTCGTCGGCCACGCCGTTGAAGGCATCGGCCGCGCGGCTCAGGCGGTTGAGCATCAGCTGCATCGCGCCGTGGTCCAGCGAAGACATCCACCGCACATAGGAGCGCGAGCCCGTTTCGTAGACCCGCAGCTGGCGGCGGAACAGCTCTTCGGCTTCTTCTTCCCGCCCCAGCTCGATCAGCGCGCGGCCGATCACCTGGCCCAGCATCGCATGCGAGGCTGCGGCCTGCGGCGACGGGCGCCGCTCGAGCCGCGCCATGGCCAGCGGCACCGCCTCTGCCAGTTGCCCGCGCATCACCATCCGCAACGGTTCGTCTTCGCAGCCGGACCGAATACATGTCATTGCAAGAACCAGCATCTCTGTCCCCTGTAGTACTGCATTGGTGCCAGTCCATGCTAGGTCGGCGCGGCGTGAAGTCCTTCACAGCTTCGCTTCGAAATCCTCAACTCTGCCCACCCCCAAACGTAGCGAAGTGTTGCCATCGCAACGCGATCGGGCCGGGTTCGTTTCGCCGGCTTCCGCTTCGCATTGCGCGGGTGCGGCTTCGGTCGCGCTTCTCCAATGGCGTGATCCCTCTCGCGGCTCAACCATAGGAAAGGATCTGACATGGCAGGCCCAGCGATCCCAGCAGCACTGAAGACAGCGGTGCAGACCAGTGTCAAGGCGTTTGACGACATCGTCGCCAAGCGCGGCGGTGTGGCGGGCAAGACATCGCCCGCCTCCGGCCAGGCCTTGCAGAGCTCCACCGGGTTGACGGCCCGTTCTCCCGGCGGCGCCGAGGCCTCGGCCTCGTCGCGCCCGCGCATCAGCCTGAAGGATGCGGTCGGCATGGCGCAGCAGAAGCTCGCCCCTGGCGCCTTCAGCGAAGCATCGCGCTCGCCCGACAGCAGCCCGCCGCAGTCGCCCAGCCTGGCGCACCAGGCGATGATGCCGTTCCAGCATGCGGCGCACCAGGTGGCGAACTCGTTCATACCTCCGGCCTTCCAGAATCACATGATGCCGGGCGGTGGCATGCCGCTGGGCCACGGCGGCAACCCGCTGAGCAACCCGACCATGCTGGATACGCACGGCCAGGGGATCCTCAACGAGATGCGCCAGGAGCAGAACCAGTCGCTCGCGATGCAGCGCCAGATCACCCAGATGACCAACGAAGGCATGCTGGAGAAGGCGCGGATCGACAACGAGAGCGAAGCCGTCAAGGGTGTGGCCAAGGGCATCGCAGGCTCGATGAAGAAGGTCAACGAGGTGTCCCAGTAAGGCGCTTTCTGATCTGCACGGAGGCCGGCCATGTCGGGCGAGAAGACCGAAGAGCCGACAGAGAAGAAGCTCGAGGACGCGAAGAAGAAGGGCCAGTCGCCGAAGAGCCCCGACGTCAACGCGGCCGCCGGCCTGCTCGCGATGACGGTGTGCCTCTCGGCGGCCGCCTCCATCGCGGGCGGCCACCTGTTCAAGCTGTTCGGCATCGTCTACGAGCATGGCCTGCAGGTGCAGACCAACGAGCAGATGGAAGCGCTGATCTTCGACATCGCGAAGGAGGGGCTGATGATGGTCGTGCCCTTCCTCGCCGCCTCGGTGATGGTGGGCTTCATCGCGTCGTTCGCGCAGGTGGGCGTGCAGATCACCTTCGAGCCGCTGACGCCCAACTTCGACAAGGTCAACCCGGCCTCTGGCCTGCAGAAGATCTTCTCGCTGCGCTCGATCATCGACTTCATCAAGATGGTGCTGAAGGCGGTGGTCATCGGCTCGGTGGCCTTCGTCATCTGCAAGGGGCTGATCCCGCTGCTGGTGGGCGCCAGCCTGCAGACGCCCGAGGGCGTGATCGCGGTGGCCTGGGCCGCGCTGCTGAAGCTGCTGGGCGCCGCGGTGATCGTGTTCATCGTGATCGGGCCGGGCGACTTCGCGATCCAGAAGTGGCTGTTCATCCGCGACCAGCGCATGAGCAAGGACGAGGTCAAGCGCGAGCACAAGGAGTCCGAGGGCGACCCGATGCTCAAGGGCCAGCGCCGGCAGATGGCGCAGGAGATCGCCAACGACACGCCGAAGACCACCGTGCCCGGCGCCACCGTCGTGGTGGCCAACCCGACGCACTTCGCGGTGGCGCTGCGCTACGAGCCGGGCCAGACGCCGCTGCCGATCGTCGTGGCCAAGGGCGTCGACGAGCAGGCGCTCGAGATCCGCGCGATCGCCGAGGCGAACAAGGTGCCGGTGGTCGTGAACCCGCCGCTGGCGCGCGCGCTGCACAAGGATGTGCCGGTGGGCCGGCCGGTGCCCGAGGCGCTGTTCGACGCGGTGGCCGCGGTGCTGCGCTGGGTCCGCACGATGAAGCAGGTCACCGACCCGATCGCCCACCCTCCTGAGCAGGAAGCCCCATGATGAAGATGACGCTGCCCTCGGGCATGTCCAACGACCTCACGATGGCCGGCCTGGTCGTCGTGATCGTCTCGCTGATGATCCTGCCGCTGCCCACCGCGGTGATCGACACGTTGCTGGCGGTGAACATCTCAGTGAGCGTGCTGCTGCTGATGACGACGCTGTTCATCCCCAACGCGGTGGCGTTGTCGTCGTTTCCGTCGCTGCTGCTGTTCACCACGCTGTTCCGGCTGTCGCTGAACATCTCGTCGACCAAGTCGATCCTGCTGCATGCCGACGCGGGCCACATCATCGAGAGCTTCGGCGACCTCGTGGTGGGCGGCAACCTGGTGGTCGGCATCACGGTGTTCCTGATCATCACGGTGGTGCAGTTCATCGTGATCTCCAAGGGCTCGGAGCGGGTGGCCGAGGTCGGCGCGCGCTTCACGCTCGATGCGATGCCGGGCAAGCAGATGAGCATCGACGCCGACCTGCGCGGCGGCATCCTCACCGCCGACGAGGCGAAGAAGAAGCGCGCGATGCTGGCGATGGAAAGCCAGATGCACGGCGGCATGGACGGCGCGATGAAGTTCGTCAAGGGCGACGCGATCGCGGGCCTGGTGATCACGCTGGTGAACATGCTGGCCGGCATCGTGGTCGGCGTGATGTACCACGGCATGACGGCCGGCGAGGCGGCCAACCGCTTCGCGATCCTGTCGATCGGCGATGCGATGGTGTCGCAGATCCCGTCGCTGTTCATCTGCGTGGCCGCCGGCGTGCTGATCACCCGCGTGGCCGACGAGCACGAGAAGAAGCCCAAGTCGCTGGGCCAGGAGATCGTCGGCCAGCTCACCAAGAGCGACCGCGCGATGTACCTCGCCGCGTCGATGACGGTGGGCTTCGCGCTGGTGCCGGGCTTTCCGGCGCTGCAGTTCGCGCTGCTGGCCAGCGGGCTGGCGGCGGCCGGCAACCTGCTGTCGAAACAGCGGCGCAAGGCCGAGGCGCAGGTGATCTCCAAGCCGATCAAGTCGCTGCAGCGCGAAGGCGCCAAGGGCGAGCCGCCGTCGATCCTGCAGCAGCAACCGCCGTTCTCCAAGCCGCTGGCGGTGCGCATGTCGCGCGAGCTGGCGCTGCTGCTCGAGGCCGACCGGCTCGACGGCGCGATGGAGACCGAGCGCCACCGCCTGCAGGCGATGCTGGGGCTGCCGTTCCCCGGCGTGTCGATGTGGGTCTCGAAGGACCTGCAGGGCCTGCGCTTCGACGTGCTGCTCAACGACGTGCCGCTGCGCCAGGTCACGGTGCCGGGCAAGCTGCTGCTGCTGACCAACCCCGAGTCGCCGCTGGCGGCCAAGGCGCAGCGCCATTCGCCGGTGCTCGACCAGGCCGAGTCGATGTGGCTGCCGCCCTCGGCGGTGCCCGAGGCCGAGCGCGTGCACTGCCTGAACCTCGAGGAGGTGATGGCACGCCAGGTGATGGCGCTGCTGCGCACCAACGCCCACCTGTTCATGGGCGTGCAGGAGGTGCAGTGGGTGATCGACAAGGCGGTGCTCGACTATCCCGGCCTGGTGGCCGAGGTGCAGAAGATCATGCCCACGCAGCGCATCGCCGAGGTGCTGCGCCGCCTGCTGGAGGAGCAGGTGCCGATCCGCAATGTGCGCACCATCTTCGAGAGCCTGATCGTCTGGGGCCCGAAGGAGAAGGACATGCTGCTGCTGACCGAGTACGTGCGCGGCGACCTCGGGCGCTATCTCGCCTTCGAGGCCTCGGGCGGGCAGGGCTTCGTGGCGGCGGTGCTGCTGGACCCCAACGTCGAGCAGGCGATCCGCCAATGCATCAAGCCCACGCCGGCCGGCAACTACCTCGCGATGCCGCCCGAGCATGCGGCGGTGATCACCGAGAAGGTGGTCGAGATCATCAACGCGGCCGCGAGCCGCAGCCTCGCGCTGGTGACCTCGATGGACATCCGCCGCTATGTGAAGAAGATGGTCGAGTCCCGCATCGACTGGCTCAAGGTCTATTCCTACCAGGAGCTGGGCACGCTGGTCGAGCTGCGCCCGGTGGGCCGCGTGAGCATCTGACCGCGCGCGGCCGCCGTACCCACATGTCGTCATGAGCGACCCTCAGGTACGGCGGCCCCGCCGGATCATCCCCACCGAAGCGCCACCGGCGCCCTCGGCCTCGCAGCTGCGGCTGGCCGAGCGCTTCCAGCGCGCGCTGCAGCAAGGGCGCCGCCACGATGCGGCGCCCGCGGTGCGCCGGCCGCGCGCGGCGGCGGCCGCGGCGTCGACCGCGGCGGCCTCCGCCGAGGCCGCCGAACAGCCCGGCGCCGAGCAGCGGGGCCCCGCGCCGCAGGCGCTGGCCGCGCAAGCGGCGGCCGGCCTGTCGCCCGCGTGGCAGCTCGAGTTCATGCCGCCGGCCGAGGCCGAGGGCGATGCCGGATGGGACAAGGACGCGCCCGTCCTCGGGCGCGAGGGCTGGGACGAAGACCTCGTGCACGCGATCGTCACGCTGTGCCTGCGCACCGACCCTTCCTTCGAGGCCTGGGCCGTCGTCGTGCCGATGGACCCGAGGGTCCTGCCGCAGACCGAGCTGCATCTGTCGTTTTCGCGGCACCGGATGTCGCTTCGCTTCCATACGCAGTCGACGCAGTCGGTCCGGCTACTGTCCCGGCATCGGCCCTCGCTGGCCGCGATGCTCCAGCAGGCCCTGCCGGAGACGCGAGAGATCGACATCGACATCACATGAGCGCGCGCACCGACATCACCGACGAGGCTTCCGTTGCCTGGCAACCGGTGGCGCCGCGGCTGGCCCGCGTGTCGCCGGCCATCTCCGGCGTCTCGCGCGTGGTGGCCGACGAGCGCTTCCAGCGCTGGCTGTCGTCGGTGATGGAGGCGCCGGGGCTGCAGGTGGCTGCGCGCGCGCTGCGGCCGCCGGTGGTGCGGCTGGACATCGAGACGCAGGCCGGCGCGCTGCAGCTGGCCGTGGAGGCCGCGGCGCTGCCGCCGGCGCTGCAGATGGCGCTGGCCCTGCCCGACCGGCATGCCGCCTGCGAAGTGGCCACCGCGCTGCTGGAGCCGCTGGTCGAGCGGTTGCACCCGGTGCTGCAGGGAGCGCGCCTCGCCGGCTTCGCGCAGCTGGCGCAGCCGCCTGCCGGCTTCTCGCTCGACCTGCATGGGCTGCGGCTGCTGCTGTGCGAGGCCGACGACAGCCTGGTGCGCCATGTGGCAGAGCTGCTGCAGGACATCCCGGCGGCGGTGGTGGAGTGGGCTTCGCTGCGGGTGCGTGCTCGCCTGCGGCTGATGGTGCGGCACTGGCGGGCGTCTTTCATCGCGACGCTGATGCCGGGCGACGTGGCGCTGCTCGGACAGGGCATGCATTCGCAGCGATTGATCGTAGGAACGGGTTTCAGCATGCAGGCAGATACCGAACTCTCCCCCGACCACCAGATGGTCCAGGTCAGCAGCGATCCGCAGATCGAGCCCGACGACGGCGCGGCGGGCCATGAGGCCAGCGGCGCCTACGTGCAGGACGTGGAGCTGCCGGTCTCTTTCGAGATCGACACCGCGCGCGTGAGCCTCGGCGAGCTGGCCGGCATGCGGCCGGGCTACATCGTCGAGCTGCAGGCGCCGGTGATGGAGGCGATGGTGCGGCTGGTGTGCCACGGCCAGACCATCGGCCAGGGGCAGCTCGTGGCAGTGGGCGACCAGCTCGGCGTGCGCATCGAACGGATGGGGGTCGAGCATGATGCCGCTGCCGGGCATTGACCCGGTATCGCTGCTGCTGATCCTGCTCGGGATGGCGGCGCTGCCGTTCGCGGCGATGGTCGTCACCTCGTACGCCAAGATCGTCGTGGTGCTGGGGCTGCTGCGCAACGCGATCGGCGTGCAGCAGGTGCCGCCCAACATGGTGCTCAACGGCATCGCACTGATCGTGTCGTGCTACATCATGGCGCCGATCATCATGGATGCCTCCAACGCGATGGGCCTGGGCCGCCCGCTGGCGGGAGCGCCCACCGGGGCGCAGCAGATGCTGGCCGCGGTGGACACCGCGCGCGAGCCGTTCCGCCGCTTCCTGGACAAGCATGCGCACGAGCGCGAGAAGCAGTTCTTCCTGCGCTCGGCCGAACTGGTGTGGCCGGCGCAGCAGGCCAAGCTGCTGAAGAAGGACGACCTGCTGGTGCTGGCGCCTTCCTTCCTGCTCACCGAGATGGCGGCCGCCTTCCGCATCGGCTTCCTGCTGTACCTGGCCTTCATCGTCGTCGACATCGTGATCGCCAACGTGCTGCTCGCGATGGGCCTGTCGCAGGTGACGCCGACCAACGTCGCCATCCCGTTCAAGCTGCTGCTGTTCGTCGTGCTCGACGGCTGGTCGCGGCTGGTGCACGGGCTGGTGCTGACCTACAAGTAGCCGGGGAGGCCGCGCATGAACTACGACAACGTGATCCAGCTCACCACCGAGGCGCTGATGATGTGCGTGATGCTCTCGCTGCCCGCGGTGGCGGTGTCGGCGATCGTCGGGCTGCTGGTGTCTTTCTTCCAGGCCATCACCTCGCTGCAGGATTCGAGCATCTCGCAGGGCATCAAGCTGCTGGCCGTCACGGTGGTGGTGTTCGTCGCCGCGCCGTGGGCCGGCGTCACGCTGCTGCGGTTTTCCGAGAACGTGATGGGAGCGGTGTTCCGATGAACGGCAGCCACGTCAGCCGCACGCAGCATGTGCACCAGGTGCAGGGCTTCGAGAAGGAGAGCCAGGCGCAGGAGACGCCGCAGGGCGAGGGCCACCACAACGGCCACTGCTACCGGCATGGCAAGCACACCGCGGGCCGCGCCGCGCCCAAGCGCTCGCCGCTGAAGCCGCGCCGCCCGCAGCTGCGGCGCAGCCAGAACATGCATGCAGGCGGCGGCGACGAAGAGCAGTTCGACCATGACATGTCGCACGACAACATGGACGAAGACAAGTACCGCGACCCCGCCGTCGCGGCGATGGAGATGGCCAACAGCCAGCAGCAGGCCTGGCAGGGCGGGCAGCAGCAGTTCCAGCAGCGCGGGGGCGACCGGCATGGCGATGGTCCGCCGAAGAAGCTGCAGTTCAAGCTCGCGAGCATGCTCGGCGCGGTGGACGACCTGCCGCAGCGGCTGGTACGTCAGGGCCTGCCGGGCGCGCAGGAGATCTTCGGCGCGAGCGGCGGGCATGCGGCGGCCGAACTCGTCGGTGCGCTCGGTTCGCTGGTGCTGGCCCTCGCGCGGCAGGCCGCCTCGGCCAAGGGCCGCCCGTCGCTGACGCGCGCGGTGCTGGCAGCGGACCATGCGCATGCGTGCCGGCAGCAGTACCTGCAGCTGTCGTTGACCCTGAGCGACGTGAAACGGCTGCTGGTCGCGCAGCGGCGGCAGGTGTGGGGCGACCAGCCGCTGCCCGCCGGGGCGCCCGAGAGCGTGGGAGACACGCTCGCGCTGCTGCCCTTGCAACTGCTGAACGCCGCGCGCCCGCGCACGCCGATGCAGCGCAGGCAGGCCATCGACCGCAAGCAGCTGATCCTGAAAACCCGGGGACTGTGAGATGAGCTACGAACGCTACACCCAGTTGGTCACCGAGCTGTGCGGCGTGGTGAACCTGCCGAATGCGCAGGCCGTGATCGAGCGCGGTTCGATGGAGATCGAAGGCTTCGAGGTGCTGCTGAGCCACTTCGAGAACGACGTCGGCGCGATGTACCTCAACTTCAACTTCGGCGTCGTCACCGCCGGGCGCACGCTGCGCGTGTTCCGGCTGCTGCTGGAGGCGAACCTCTCGATCTATGCGCAGGACCAGGCGCAGGTCGGCCTGAACCCCGACACCGGCGCGGTGCTGCTGATCGTGCGCGTGCCGATGACCGACGAGATCGACGGCGCCTGGCTCGCCGACACCTTCAACCACTACGTCGAGCACGGCCAGTACTGGCGCGACAGCATCATCACCGCGACCGACGAGATGTTCGAGGGCGTCTGCGCGGGCGACTACATGTGGCTGCGCGCGTAGGAGACCGGGTGGCCTCACGCAGTCCCCCGACGCCCGGCGCCGGGGGCGCGGGCACGTCAGGCGGCCGCCCCGGCCTTCATCGTCAGGGCCTCGAAGTGGGCCGGGCCCTGCAGCACCGCCACTGGTTCGGACCCGTGGCCGATCTGCGGCAGCATCACCGGATGGCCTTCCGGTCCCGGCGTGTACACCTGCACCTGCAGGCTGCGGCCGAAGTCGCGGTTCAGGCGGTTCACCAGCCACTGGAATGCGTGGTCGTCGGGCAGCAGCATGTCGTTGCCCACCTGCGGGAAGGCCCTCTTCAGCTCCGCGCGGTAGCGGCTGGCCAGCTGGGCGTGCTCGCTGCCGTACTGCCGGGTCGCATGCTGCAGCAACGAGATGATCAGGCAGTCCACGCCATTGCCGCCGCGGTTGGGCGCCGCCGCGATGCCGTGTCCGTCCAGCCAGGCCCGCGTGCCCGCCATGTTGCGCGCCAGGTGGTCGCGGTGATCCTGCGTCGCCATGTCGGCACGCAGGCGCTGCAGCGGGTCGGACGGCTGCACGCTGGCCGCGGTGGCGAAGCCCTGGACCGGGGCGGGTGCGCCGCCGGCGCGGCCCGTGCCGGCGCCCCAGCCCGGCAGCTGGCCCAGCACCCGGACGGCCTGCGTCGCACCGTTGGCATCGAAGCGCGGCGACGGATCCGAGGTGTCGAAGATCCCGTGGCCCAACAGGCTGCCGCCGGTGTCCAGCGGCTGCCTGCCGAGGCTGGGCGGCTCCGGTGGCGACAGCGGCCGCTGCAGCATCGACGATCGGCGCGACAGCTCGGCACCGATGGCCGAGCGGGCCTCGGGCCGCAGCGTCCTGTTGCCGGAGAGCATCTGCAGTTCGGCCAGCGACAGCTGGCGTGCGGCGCTGCGCTCGGGGCTCATCGGCGACAGCAGCCGGGCCTTGGGCTTCTCGCCATGGAGGGCGCGGCGGGTGATGTCGTCCGGCTGCTGGCGGGCCGTGGCCCGCATCTTCGGGTCGCGCAGCTCGGCCTTGAAGCCGTGGTCCTCGTCGCCGGTGTGGAACATCGCGGCCGACTTGATGCCGCACACGCTCTCCATCACCTGCTGGTAGGCCGACAGCAGCGCCTGGCCCTTCGGGCTGCAGAAGAAGTCGGCCCGCTCGTCGACGCTGCGGGTCGCGGCCAGCGCGCGCCGGGCTTCGTCGAGTTCGGGCATCTCGCGCACGTCGAAGCCCTCGGCCAGGCTGCGCGCGGGCGGCGCGAACGGATCGGCCCCGCCTGCGCTCGCGCCGGGGGCGTAGTGCTTCACCTGGTTGGCGACCTCGGCCGCGCGCTTGAACGGCTCGGTGTGGTAGTAGCGCTCGAACGCATTCACCAGGTGCTTGCCGCCGAGCTTGCCGTCGGCCTCTGCCTGCCGGTAGTCGACATAGCGCTGCAGCGTCTTGAGGATGGTGTCGTCGCGCGCGAAGTAGGCGTTCTTGATGTCGGGGTGCGCGTCGAACTGCTTGCGCAGCGGCTGCCCGCCGTCTTGCCTTGCGCGCTCGAGCAGCTCGCCGAGCTGCGGGTAGCGCAGGATCTGGTAGTCGAGGTCGGTGCCGATGATCTCGAGCTGGATGCCGCCGGCGCTGTCGGTGTAGCCGACGCTGGGCTTGATCATCACCACACCGGCCGGCGTGGGCACCGGGATCGAGGCGCTGACGTTCAGGCCGCTGTTCTTCGTGCGGATCAGGCGCAGGAACTGCTGGTCGGCCTCGAGCGCTCGCACGCCGGGCGACTGGTGCAGCTTGATCTGCAGGCTGGTGCCGTCGGCCTGGTCGAGCACCAGGCCCTGCATCTGGCGCATCACCTCCGAGGCGTCCATCTTCTCGTCCGGGTTCTTCGCCCCGGCATTGAACTTCTCGACCGCGGCGGTGATGGCCTTGTTGATCGCGATGCCGGTCAGCGGCGCGCCGCCCTGCGCGGTGAAGGTCATCTGCAGGAAGTTGCCCAGGCGCGCCGGGTTGACCTGCTTGTCGGCATGCTGGAACTGGAACTCGGCCTTCAGCATCAGCTGGCCCGCCTCGTTGGCCACCGACACCACGCCGGTGGACTTGTGCCAGTGGCCGAGCACCGCGTTCAGCACGCTGCTGCTGGCGCCGCCCGAGGCGCTCATGTTCGGAATCACGCGCCAGCGCCGCCAGGTGGCGCGGTCGTTGAAGGGCCCCTTGCTGATCGCGTCATAGGCCTTCATCGGCAGGAAGATGCCGTCGAGCATGTCGCGCGCGCTCTTGTAGGCCTCGTCGGCCTGCCGGATGGCCTGGCGGTTCTCTTCGGTGTGCAGCGCCGGGTCGCGCCCCATCTCGTGCTTCAGCACCGACAGGTGCGCGCCGGCGAAGCCCAGCGCGGTGCTCAGCCCGGCGTAGCTGCGGGACACGAACTGCTTCGGATCCTTCAGTGCCTTGTCCTTGCCGCCGGGGTACGCGCCGCCCCACACCTGCTGGTGGATGCGCTCGAAGGCCTCGCCGCGGCGCTGTTCCAGTGCCTCGCGCTGCGCCTTGGTCATGTGGCGTTCGGGCTTCGACATCACCAGGTCGGCATCGGTCACGAAGCCGGCATAGGTGCGCGAGAGCGTGCCGAGCGCCTGCGTGGTGCGGTCGAGCTTTGCCGCGTCGGGATGCGCGATGGCGGCCCGGAGCGATGCGGGGACGTGGTCGCCGTAGTGCTGGCGCTGCGCCGGGTCGAGCCGCAGCGACGGCGGCGGCGTGCCGGCCAGGCTGTCGCGCACCTGGCGGTAGAGGTGGAACTGCGCCGACTTGTCGGGCGGCTGGGCGTCCACGTCGCGCATCAGGCCGAGGGCGGATTGGAAGTCCTTCGCATAGTCCACGCTCAGCAGGCGGTGCGGCGGCGCCTCGGTGGCGAAGTTGAACTGCATGCGGTCGATGGTGGCGCCGCCGTCGAAATGGCCCGCGGCCTCCCAGATCGGCGAATCGCCGTCGGTGCCGTCGCCCGCCCTCAAGTTCACGTTGAAGGCATCCTGCTCGAAGGCGAACCACTTCTCCAGGTCGCGGTAGGCCGCCGACAGTGGCACCGGTCCACGCGGCCGCGGCATCTGCTGGTGGTTGTCGAGCCGCTCGCGCAGCAGCTGCCCGAATTCGGGATAGGCCGCCGCCACCAGATCGGTGAAGCGGGTGTCGCCGGCTTGCGCGTCGAGCATGCCCGCGGCCATGTGGAGCCTGGCCGACATGAAGCCCTTCTCCATCTTCCCGTCGCCCAGGTAGATGGGCAGGCCGGGCGCCGGCATGTAGTTGCGTCCCAGCGCGCGGCCCAGCTTCTCCTGCAGGTGCTGGCGGCCCGTCTCGAACCGGCGCGCCCTGGGTCCCGCCGAACGGGCCGGCGAACGATTGGCGTCCATGTTGGTCACCAGGCGCATCAGGTCCTTCAGGGTCGACTGCTCGAAGGTCGTGCCGCCGCGGGTGACGCCGAGCTTGCCCATCAGCGACAGGCCCCAGCCCTTCACGTCCCAGCCGTAGCCGCCCTTCACGTAGGCGCCGTAGCTGGTCCAGAAGTCGACGTCGGTCTTGCCCTTGCGCTGGCCGGCGGTGTGCACGTTGCCCGGGCCCGGATCGGCCTCCACCTCGGGCGCGCCGCCGGCGGGGTCGTCGTTCAGGATGGTGCGTTCGTAGCTGCCGCCGATGAAGCCCTGGCCGCCGAGGTAGTTGGCGCCGATCTCGCCCGCCTTGCGGGTCGACACGTAGGCGCCGGGGCGCGATGCCAGCAGGCCCTCGGCCGCACGGTCCAGCTGCGCCATCTCCTTGTCGACGTAGCTGTCCATCACGTCGCCGGCGCCTGCACTCAGGTGCGTGCGCTTGAGCTCGTTGAACATCGCGGCCAGGCCCAGGTACTGCACGGCCGCCTCACGGTGCTCCGCAGGCCGGCCGGGCAGGCTGATCGCGGGTGCCAGCGCGCCGGAGAGTTCACGCGCCTGGCGTGCGGCCCGCGCGAACTGGTCGCGCACCTTCAGGCCCAGCTGGTCGGGCGGCAGACGGCTGTCGTCGGCCGCGATCGCGCCGATCGTCCGCAGCGTCTGCCCCAGCCGGCCATACAGCTGCACCGCCTTCGCGGGCGCATCCGGCGGCGGTGCTGGCAGCGCGTTGGCCAGCGCGCCGGCGAACTGGCGCAGGTGGTCCTTGCGCAGCAACCCGGTGTCGGGGTCGATCACCGCGCCGGCGACGGCGGATCTACGGCTGGCGGTGCTGCTGCCGCTGCCGCCGAGCTGCGCGCTCGCCGCGTCCGATGGCGCCGGCTCCACCGGCTGCAGGTGCGGCAGCGTCACCGGCGCGCCGCCGGGCTCCGGCTGCGGGAAGTACGACACGCCCTCGAACTGCGCGCCGCCGCCGGGCGGCGCGGTGCTGCCGGAGTGCGTGGAGCTGCCGGATTGCACCGGGCCCCTGGCCGGCAGCTCCACCCGGTTGGCGCGGTTGTCGCTGGCGCTGCGCCGTCCCAGGTGGGCGATGCCCGCCAGCTGCTGCCGTATGCCCGCGGTCACCGAGCCCTTTGGGGTGGCTGGTCCGGTGGAGGCGCCGGCGCCGATGCGGTGGAGGAGGGTGATGGGCGATTTCATGTTCGCCCCGCGCTTGTCCAGACATGTATAGACAACCGCCTTCCGGCGGAAGCGGATCGTTCGCGCATTGTTCTCACCCTTTCCTCGCCTTGCATCAGGCGCATCGCGGTCATCCCGGACCGCACGGTGCGCCCAATCTATGCAGGCCCGCCGCCCGGCTGCAGTCGCGAGGCGAAGCGGGAGGGGGTCTGCGCGAAGCGCCAGCGCCGGTGTTTTCGCGCTGTTGCAGCTGACGCCCTGCCTCGGTGCGGTTCGCATTCCGGCGGTGCGCTTCGCATCGATGTGCACCGGCCGTGAGCGATCCCCGATGCTGGGTCACCTCGTTCGCACGCGCGATTCGCCCACAGGGAGACCAACAGATGACATCACCCCGCATTCCGTCCGGTTCATCGGTGCGCGGCCCCGCCGCCTCGAGCTCTTCGTCGTCGCCGGCGCAGACGCGCGGCGCGGGCTCGCGCCGACAGGCGGGATCGTCGGTGCCGCTGTCGTCGCGCTCCGCGGCTTCGCTGCGCGAAGCGGTGATGGGCGAGGCCGAGCCGTCGCATCCCGGCGCCTCATTGATGGGGGTGGTGGCGCGCGCGTATCCACCGCCAGGCTCGGCCGAGAATCCCCACCCGGCTACCGGCACGCCGAGCCGCTGGAACGCGCAGATGCCGGGGCAGGGCGCCGACGGCCAAGCCCCGGCCGCGCGGCGCGGCGCCTCGGCCCGGCCGGCGCTGCCCACGATCGATGAGCACCTTCCGCCCGGCGAGCTGGGCCGCGCGGCGGCCCGCATGCCCGCCGCCCACACGCCGATCGCCCGGCCCTCGGCCTCGGTGACGCCGATGCCGACGATCGCCGAGCGGCCCGAGACGCGTGACCGCGTGCGCTACGCCGGGCCGGGCCTCGATTCGATCGCGGAGGAATCGACGGCCGACGTGCGCCGCGCCAACCGCGGCGGGCGGCCGCCGGCGCCGGTGCCGACGCACAGCACGATGGAGGCCATGCGCGGCGGCGGTGCGCGCGAGGACGTGATCACGCTCGGCGGCAACGAGGGCTTCGCGCTGCGCGACGGGCGCATCTGGGAGTGGGGCAACGGCTCGACGACGATGACGCTGCGCCACGACCTCGGCGCGGTGGAGTCGCTGCAGCGCGGCACGAACGGGCACGCCTACACGCTGGCCAACAACGAGATCGGCTCGCTGACCGAACCCGCGGGCGCCGCCAACGGCTTTGCGAAGAACATCAACAGCGTGCCGGGCAACAAGGTCGATTTCGCGATCGCCGCCGGCGGCTCGGCGGTGTGCCTGCACGATGTGCCGCACCCGCATTCGAGCCGGGTCGATCGCCACCTGAGCTGGGCGCCGAAGTCCGACCCCGCCGGCACCGCGCCGCGCACGCTCGCGCTGCCGGCCGGCAGCGGCAAGCCCGCCTCGGTGACCTTCGGACCCGACGGCCAGCTCTACATGCTCGACCAGCATGGCGAGGCCTGGCATGCCGATCCGGCCGAGGTGCATGCGCAGGGCGCGCCGCTGC